>Ga0099823_1006389_pt1 | contig 11886 bp, 8 predicted proteins | sample CowpearedBW_FD_76831 | JGI IMG/M metagenome (GOLD analysis project Ga0099823, IMG submission 76831) | Root nodule microbial communities of legume samples collected from California, USA - Cow pea red BW | ecosystem: Host-associated > Plants > Roots > Nodule | place: USA: California | collected... | reverse complement strand
TGCAATAGACACTTTGAGTTGAGAACACTCCTCACTATTGCCACTTGAGAGTCATCTTTTAGAGAGCTTACTCTCTTTACCTCTAGCCCCCTTCCTAGGCTAGAACCACCTCTAAATCATTCACCCTTTCACCTATCCATTACAAGCAAGAGCCTACAAACTTGCCTTCCATTCTTCCATGCTTCCTCCATCATTTCCGCTGCACTTGGAGCTTCATGTCTCCACCAAGCTCTATCACACTATATGCGCGTTATCGCCTGACGTTGCCTAGGCGCCACTAGGCGAAGTTACGTTGCAAACTGATTAAAGCTCTCGACTTACCGCCGGATGGCGCTCGTTTCGAGGACTTCCCTGGTTCACCTATCACCTTGCGATTTCCCCCGTGCCGCCAAGCACTATACCAGTAGCGTGAAACTACTAGTTTAGGCACTCCAAAACAGGTTCTTAACACATCAGTCACCCAGGCTCACATCCATATTACCAAATGCATACTCATACATTTCAACATGCCCTAAAATTGCATAATATCACGTATCACAACACGTTGACAACATACAATCATCAACATTATATTAAACATAAATCATTCATCATTCAAACATAGTAATAAAATATATCTCAACATCAACCTGTTATTTCACACATATTTACATGTCATTCCCATCATAGTAAATAACTTCAACTTCACAATCTACACTCAATCAACACATGTTTAACTAGAATCCCATGATGGTATCGCGCAGCGGAATGGTTGGCGTTTGGACAAAAACCAAGAGGGGGGTGAATTGATTTTGATTAATAAAATTAATACTTTAAAATTTTTTCGAAATTCTACCGATTAATTTGATATTAGTTCCTTTATATGCAACAGTAGATTCAATATAGAGATAGAGAAGAAGATTTGAACACATGTATTTATACTGGTTCAAATCAAAAGATCCTACGTCCAGTTGTTAATCTCTTCAAATAAAGAGATTAACTCAATCACTAACTAATATCATATTACAATAAGATAATAAAAGATTAAGGAAATAAAACACCTCTCTTGAACACACAAGGGATGAACACCTTTCTCTGAATCACATAGAGAACCTTGACCTTAGCTTTCCTAGCAACAACATCAACACTCAATCTCGTAGAAAAACTCTCAGGAAAAGTTATCGCTCTACCCACACTAGGTTTTTCAAAGCTTCTTTTGAGAACACTCAGAGAACTCTCTTTGCAGTCACAATACCAACACTATGGCTTCTAAAAAAGGTAAGTTCGAAGTAACTCTGATGTTCCTTAATTAGAGGTTCCAAAAATTAGGTCAAAAACTGAACAGTCACGTTCAAACTGACAAAGGTGATAATCGATTATTCCAGTGCTTTTCTGAAAAATTTGACTCAACTCAGGATAATCGATTATCCTAAGCAATAATCAATTATCACATTGGTTTTTCGAGAAATACCAGAATTTTGATATTGCTTGTTGATTCTAACTATTCTAAGTACAATTTACAAGATAACTTTAAACATAAAAACACATGTTCTTCATATTGACTTCCAGATGGCATTTAGGCTTCTTTTATCATCATCAAAATCTTGCTTCAACATTTGACTTGTATTTTGCTTTTGCCAACAATCTCCCTCTTTTTGATGATGATCAAAACTTTATGTTTAAAGTATCTGCAATCAGAAATCTCAGAAATAGATTTATTAGTAGCACTATTTATTTAAACTTTTAAACTTTTTCTCCCCTTGTTTTGATCCTATGAAAAAAGTTTAAGAGAAAAGCTACCCCTCAATTAGATATTGGTAAATAAAATGCACTTTTATTAAGAAATCAAACACTTTACAATAACAAAAATAATAATAACAATGATGCAAAAACCTAAAATTATGGACTCACGTCATCATCATCTTATTTGTCAAATTTATGTTCTAGATTAGAAATCCTAGAATCTAGTCCTCTAATTAAGCCAATGACTTCTTCATGTCGGGTAGTGGAGATGAGAAAGAATTCTTCAAGTCTCTGGTTTAAGTTTAAAATGTGATCTCTAGAGAAGAGGATGAGCCACCAACCCCACTTGATGAGCCAATATTGGTGTCAACATGATGGATAGGAGCAGTGGGGGGATTTTCTTTTTCTTCATTTTCAGAGGGAGGCAGATCATCCTTGTGAATGTAAGTATTCCCAAAAGGAATAAATTTCATTTGTTTCAAGGAATTTTCTGCAATTTTGTTTGCATTAGTGGTTTGATGAGATTGTTCATCAGAGACGTTGACGTCCTTGTACTCACAAATGCGAGAGATTAGCAGAGAATACGAGAGTGGATATTGAGGCAATCGCTTGGCTTTGAGCATTGTGTCAAGGATAATACTTGGTCAATGGATAGGAATGTGATTGAGCATATCATTGATAATCATGAGATCAGCTTCACTGCATTGTGCATTATTTGTACCACATGGACATAAAATCCAGACAATAAGATAGTGAAGTAGATACTCATCAACCTTAAGAGGTCCTGCTAGCAATTGTCGGCCTATTTCTTGATCCGGTCTTCGCAGAAATGATCTATAGGCAAATATTCTGTTAAATCCTTCAATGCCAGTAGTGAGGATTGGAGAGGTGCCATCATGAATGAGAAATTGAGCAACATTTTCCCAAATATCATCATCCAGAATGATGTCTACCCCTTTCACTTTTGTAAACCCCACTCCATCTCTGAATTTATAGTTGTAGTAGAAGGCTCGTACCAGATCAAGATAATAGGTACCTTGCATCTTTGTCAAGAATTTGACCCCTTGTTCAGCAAGAAAGGTAGGGATTGTAAAACAACGATTTATAAACCTTTGAGATTTGATGAATTTTGGAGTGGTAAGAGGCTTGTCTTTCCATAAAGTGATGAATTCAGATCTCCTTTCTTCATCTAAAATCTAGCCTTCAATGGATGCAGTCCTAGATGCAGTTGAGGGTTGAGTGGCACGAAATGCAGTTCTTTTGTAGGTAGGAATCTTTGTCCGAGATGCTTCAGCCATTGTTCAAGTAAAGGCGAAGAGAAGCTTGTAGGTCTTGAGAGAATGAAGGGTTCTTTGAGTTCTAGATGGGTGAAAAAGAGTGTAACAATGAACACAATGATTTATTTTTATATGGAAGGGTCTCCAACGACCAAATGCACGTATTTTAATGCAAATCTAGCCATTACAATAACTAGTTTTTGAAATAATTTGGTCCAACGATGTGTAATAATCGATTATCTGGAAGTGATAATCGATTATTCCAGAGTTGTTTTGATACTTTGGCTCAGAATTAATGATAATCGATTATTACATCTGTTCCTGCAGAGAACAAACAAGATAAGTTAGGCACAAACGTCACCTTACCCATGTAGTCCGCTATCTCCTCAGTTGGCCTCTTCCCGGTTGGTACACGTCGGCTTGGACCCATGAGGGGTTACCTACAAAAGGGACTCCGAAGCTCAAGTAAGTCAAAGCTCTTAGAAGGTCAAATCAGTGATTAATGGAGTAATGAATGCGTACCTTTAATTAATGGGGTCCACGTGTATTATAGAGTATTAATTATTTCTGGTTATGGCATGGGCTGGGCCCTGGTTTGGGCCTCAGTTTGGGCTGTAAGTGGACCTGGGCCTTGGCCCAGGCGCTTAGTTCGACTATTGTGGGCTCATTGGATGGCAGGAGGGATTTCATTTTGCTAAGTCTTTAGGAGCGGTCTGATCCGGCTACTTCTCAACTTGACGAATGTCGTCCTTGCCCGTGCACTGTCCTAGGTTGGCCGTTCTGTTGTTAGTTTAGACTTCGTTCAGTTACGAGTTTAAGTTTATGCCGGCCTAAGTCGTGTACTTGGGTTGTTTCCGGCATATACGTAAGGGTTGTAATTTATATGGTAAGGGTGGGGAACATAAATGATTTAACCAACGAGTTGAGGGTGTTCGTTCCAGGCCGCTTACTTGTGGTAAGGGTGGGGAACTTAAAACGATTAACATCAAGTTAAGGGTGTTCGACCCAGGCCACTTACTTATGGTAAGGGTGGGAAACTTAAATGATTTAACCAACTAGTTTAGGGTGTTCGACACAGGCCGCTTACTTGTGGTAAGGGTGGGGAACTTAAATAATTTAACCAAGGAGTTGAGGGTGTTCGACCCAGGTCGCTTACTTGTGGTAAGGGTGGGGAAGTTAAAACGATTAACATCAAGTTAAGGGTGTTCGACTCAGGACGCTTACTTGTGGTAAGGGTGGGGAACATAAAACGATTTAACCGAGGAGTTGAGGGTGTTCGACCCAGGCCGCTTACTTGTGGTAAGGGTGAGGAACTTAAATGATTTAACAAACGAGTTGAGGGTGTTCAACCTAGGACGCTTACTTATGGTAAGGGTGGGGAACTTAAACGATTTAACCAACGAGTTAAGGGTGTTCGACACATGCCGCTTAGTTGTGGTAAGGGTGGGGAACTTAAAATGATTATGAAAGTGAAACAGAGAAAAGATGTATAGTTGAGAACCCTTCGTTTTATTCATTGAATCTGGGGTGCCTCGTTAAAACCTCCCTGCCAAAACCCTCCTTAGGGAAAAAAGACCGGGTAAGGAAAAAGAGTACACCCAGGGTTACAAGTATTCGGTTTAATATAGTATGCATTTAACTAAAGTAGAATTTAAGGTGGGACACATTCCAGGTATTGGGGATCTCTTCTCCAGATAAGTGTTCCAGGTGATAAGCTCCTCCTCTTGTGTCTTCACGTATGCAGTATGGGCTGTCCCAGTTGGCGGAGAATTTGCCATCCTTATTTCTTGCACTGTTGGCCATTCTCCATACCAAGTCCCCGATTGCGAATGATCGTGGACATAGGTTTGCGTTATACTTTATGGCAGCTCTTTGTTTGGCAGCTAAGTTGCGTATCTGGGCTTTTTTTTTAGTTCGGGTAGGAGGTTAAGATGAGTGGCCACGTTTTGATGGTTGTGGGTTGGGTCGTATAGTTCTCGACGCAGGGATGGTTCGCCAATTTCAACCGGTATAATGACGTCTGCACCGTAAACTAGGCTGAATGGGGATTCGTTTATTGATGATTGGGGGGTGCACCTGTAAGCCCATAGCACTTCTACTAACTCTTCGGGCCATCGGCCTTTGGCGCTATCTAATCTCTTCTTGGCCACTAGGATAACCTTGTTGGCCACCTCTGCTTGTCCATTGGTTTGTGGGTGTTCTACAGAACTTGTGATGTGTTTGATGCCCAGACCAGTGTAGAACTTGGCTAGCTCCTTATCTATAAATTGTCGGTCATTGTCGGTGATGATGGTATGCGGGACACCATATCTGCATATAATATCTTTCCAAACAAACTGCTGAACTTGCTGGGCCGTGATAATGGTTATTGGCTTGGCTTCTATCCATTTGGTGAAGTAGTCGACGGCTACAATCAGGAATTTCACTTGCCCCTTGCCGGGTGAGAAGGGGCCAAGGATGTCCATTCCCCATTTAGCAAAGGGCCATGGGGATAGTATGTGATGGAGTTGTTATTGCTTCTGGTAGATGAGGTTGCCATGTTTTTGGCATAGTTTGCACTTTTTGACATAGTCCTGGCAGTCTGCTTCTATAGTCGGCCAGAAGTACCTGGCTCTAAAGACTCTAGTAGCCATGGTACGTGCGTCGAAATGGTAGCCGCAAATGCCTTTGTGTAGCTCTTTAATAATATATTGTGCTTGCTCTGCCGTGACACATTTGAGGAGAGGTTGGCCGTATCCGTGTTTTTAAAGGTCATCGTCTATCATGGTATACCTGGCGGCCTTAGCCAGCCAAGTTTTGTCCGCATCTTGTGGGGGGTTGTCGGTTTTTAGGTATTGGATATAGGGGGTGGTCTAGTTATGGCTTTGGGGAGGGGTGGTGTTGTCAGTTGGGGCGTGGGTTAGGTTTTGACAGGTATGTGTGATGGAGGGTGTAGATAATGTTTGTTGTAATAGGGATCGGTGGCGGCTTTTTAATTTGGTGCTGGCCAATTTGGAGAGGATGTCGGCTTTGATATTGCCGGTCCTTGGGATGTGTTCGATGCGGACTCGTTCAAAGGCGGATTGAATGACTGCACGGACCAGATGGTAATATTGTAGAAGGATGGGGTCTTTAATCTGGAACTCATCATTTAGGTGCCCTATAGTAAGCTTAGAGTCGGTTTTGCATGTTAGCGTCTTGACACCTACTTTGCGGGCAAGGGAAAGGCCGGCGAGGATAGCTTCGTATTCGGCCTAGTTGTTTTATGTTTTGAAGGCAAAGTGAAGGGATTTTTCAATGAGGATGTCGTTAGGCCCTTCTAACACGATGCCAACACCGACACCTTTTGGATTTGAGGAACCATCTATATGAAGCGTCCACTAGTCCTTTGTGGGTGTGTGCTGGAGGTCATTGACAAAATCTAAGAGACATTGGACTTTAATGGGGCCATGGGGTTTGTAGCGAAAGTTGAATTCCGACAGCTCGATCACTACAAGAAATATGCTTATTATCTACGCTTAGAATTCGTAGATAATAGACAATTTTCGTAGGTAACTTGATGTTATCTATGAATTATCTACGAAATAGATTTCGTAGATATTCAACTGGTAGGTAACTTTATTACGAAATATGTATTCGTAGGTAATTTTATCTACAAAAATTATCTACGAAGCTAGTCGTAAGAAAAAACTTCAGTTACCTATGAAAATTTTTGTACATAAATTATCTACGAAAATCTTCGTAGATAAGTTACCTACGAAAGTTTTCATAGATAACTTACATACGAATTTTTCGTAGGTAACTTAAATATATATTAAAAAAAGATTCTAGAATATATATAGAAACTAGTGCATTTATTAACATTTCATACTCTTTAGCTTAGTGGAAGGGTATTTGTCTATAGAAATTATTGGAACCATATATAGAAATCAATGATGTAATTAAAACATATGGTGATTGGCTAAGTGGCAGAGCATTTGCATACTATCAAATAGGTCTTGAGTTCGAACTCAATTCATCATTTTTTATTAGCAATTTAATTAAATATCCATAATTTGAAAAAAAAATCTAACAGCTAACTCTCTGCACATCCATTACATGAAGAAGATGTTCCATCACTTGGCCAAGCTTTTGAAAGCTCAAATCCCTAGCTTCTACAAGTAGGTAGATAAAATAACATAAAAACAAGTAGGTAGAGTACAAAACCAAATACAAATAACTAAATTAGATAGATAACATAATTGGAGTAAATACATGCAAACTTACCATTCACACACAAAACAATATCTCCATTGTCCCCTATGTTTTAAATAGATTTCAAGACATACACACTATCTTATATTATACAAGTAGAGGCTATAGGTACAAAACAAAAATGTTGAGGCAATTAATATAATGAGTTCATAAGAGTTAATTGTCAAACATGTAAATCTTATTGTTGAACTTGAAAGAGAAAAGAATAGAAACAGAATTATATATAGAATTCTGTACAAACAGAAAAGTGAAAAGATAAAAGAATCTGTTTGTAACTTATTAAAGTATAAAAAGCAGGTAGCTACTGATATGAAAGGAAAGAATGTACTAATATAGGTTAACAGATAATAAGAGAGAATATGGCATCTTCTTCCACCAAATTGACTTTGAAATTGTTTATAGACTCAAAGCGTGAGATATTTCTTTTCGTAGAAACATCAAAAACGGTTGTAGACTCTTTCTTTACCTTGCTCTGCTTGCCCTTCGGTACTGTCATAAGGATTCTCAACAAGAATCAAATGATTGGCAGCTTAGGCAATTTGTATCAAAGTGTTGGGAGTCTGGATGAAACGTACATGTAAGAAGAGTAGCATAAGGATCTACTGTTGAAGCCAAGTACCCCCATGTATTCACAAATCTCTGGCCTTCTTTCTTCAATCATGGCACTTCTTTTAACACCTCCACGAGTGTGTTCTTCTATAGGTGCCCAAAACACTGTGATTTTGTCACATGCGATTTGTTTAATTTCTATATATTTTAGCCGAGGAAAGAATGCTTTCAAATAGTCTACGTCCACATTCAACCACCATTTAAATTTTGGAGCTATCATACTTTATCTTTTTCCTCTAGTTATATTTAGCTCTGTCAATGGCAATATATTGTATATAACATAATATGAAAATGTCGAGATAACACTCCACCTTAAGATTGAACTAAATAGGCATTAGGAAACCCAAAACAAAAGTGGATAGTGATAATATACTAAGTAAATCAAATTCATAATCACAGTTTCATTCAAGTTTCTTAAACAACTAACACACTAAAACCATTTCACTGTTCAAACTCAACCTGGTTTATATCCTCATCGTAATCGCTAACGTTAAAATTGATATCCGCAGCTCGATCATAAACCCTGAAACAAAAATAACAATAAAAAACTGTATGAATAAAAAGGCGGATTGAGCGGTGGAGACGTGGGCAGTAAAAGAAGCAGTAGTTTTGAGCTGTTGAAACCAAAAATAGAAACATGCGTTGAAGAATAAAAGATTGAAGGAATAGAGAGAGACATAAAGAGAATCATTGTCCCACCGAAAAAACGTAGATGCATGGTTGCATTCTCCCGCTTCATGCTCTATTCCTTAATCATCCTCGTTCAGCCGTCTTTTTTCTCCACGCAGCCCCCCAATCTCGACCTTAACAGCATCAACCTCTTCGGCGACGCCATGTTGTCACCAACAACGACGCCGCTCCCCACGTGCGCCTCACCAACCCCTCCATCTCTTCCTCTAGTCTCATCCGTCGCCTTTAGCCCCTCGTCGATGATGAAGAAAAGTGAAGCTCTAAAACAAATCCTCTAATGGAAACCTCACCTAAGTACACTTGTTTGCCACAATCCCTGTAAAAATAAAAAATCACACAGCATGTTCAGACACAATAGCATGTTATCACAAAGCAAAACTACCAAAAACCACAAAGCAAAACTACCAAAGCACCGTGCGGGTCCACGTTCGACGAAAGTGAGACTGAGAGTGAATCAGGAGGGAGTGGGTTTCGGATTGAGTATTTTTTAAATGAGAGGATCAAAGCTGTTAGCACGATGACCAAAAACCCTTATGCGAGTAAATGGTTTGTGAAGAGAAACCTAAGAAAAAAAATAAAGGAGAAAGGGTTGAGAAATCAGAGAGGGAACAAAAGCAAGAAAGAAATTTTTAATATAATAAAATTATAATTCTTATATATGAGTTATGTTCGTAGATAACTTCTTTTATAAATAATTTTTATATATCTTTTTTATAATATTTATTTTCTACCATAGTTTTGTAGGTAATATTTTGTACGAAAAATTCTCACCAAAGTTTGTTATGTTTATCTACGAAATTTTCGTATGTAATTTATTTTTTCGTTACCCATGAATTTTAATATGATCTACGAACTTCTTTCGTAGATAAAATAAAATTATCTACGAAAAAATTTTCATAGATAATATTTCGTAGATAAGAAGCAATTTTTTTGTAGTGGACGGCCCAGGATGACATCCGTCCGGCTAGATCTGTTTTTTGCAATAATTTTTTAGATTGGGTAGTCGGTTTTGACGATGATGTTGTAGTTTTGGAAGTATGGGCGTAGGTGGCGAGCTGCGTGGACTAAGGATAGGGCCAACTTCTCCACCATTTGATATCTGGTTTCAGGATCTTGCAGCGTTCTGCTAACGAAGTAGACAGGATGCTGCGTGCCTTCTATTTCTTGAACGAGCGCGGCACTGACGGTGTGGTCGATGGCTGTGATGTATACGAGGAGAGGTTGGCGAGTGTCCGACTTGTGGAGGATAAATGGTGAGGTTAGGGTAGTTTTAAGTTTTTGAAAGATTTGTTCACAATCGTCAGTCCACGTGAACCGGGTGGATTTCTTTAGGAGTTGGACTATGGGTTGGGTTTGTTCAACCAGTTTGGGTAGGAAGCGGGAAATGGCTGTGAGGCGGCCTATGAGGTGTTGGACCTCTTTGATGGTAGCGGGACTGCACATCTCGATAATTGCCTTGCATTTTTCGGGATTGGCCTCTATGTCGCGTTGGGTCAACATAAACCCAAGAAATTTACCACAGTCGACGCCGAATACACACTTGTCAGGGTTGAGGCGAAGGTTGTATTGGCATAGCGTAGAGAAGACCGCCGAGAGGTCCTCGGCATGTTGGTGGTGGCTTAGGGACTTGACAACCATGTCGTCAACATATACTTCGACACATTGTCCCATTAGATGACTGAAAACCTTGTCCATTAACCGTTGGTAGGTTGCTCCAGCATTCTTAAGACCAAAAGGCATAACTCTATAGAACTAGTTGGCATCATCCGTGATGAAGGCGGTCTTGTTCATGTCAGATGCAGCCATGGAGATTTGGTTGTACCTAGAATATGCATCCAAAAAGCTAAGCACTTTATTCCCTGTCACGCCGTCAACAAGTCGGTCGATATTTGGTAAGGGGTAGGCATCGTGAGGGCAAGCCTTGTTCAGATCCGTGTAGTCTACACACATCCGCCATTTGCCATTGGCTTTCTTCATCAAGACTACCTTAGAAAGCCAAGTGGTGTACTAAGCTTCTTCTATGAATCCTGCATTCAGTAACTTGTCGGCCTCAACCTTAGTCGCTAGTCAACGTTCTTCGCCAAGTTTGCGCTTCTTCTGGTAGATGTAGCGGGCTTCTTTGTAGATGGATAGTTTGTGGGATGCTACTAGAGGGTCCACCCTAGGTAGGTCAGCGGCTGACCAGGCAAAAAGGTCTGTGTTGCTGATGAGGATGGGTGTGATGATGGCACGCTCGTCAGAGTTCAAACTGGTGCCTAGGTTAATGGAGTGGCCGTTGGGAAGCTCTAGAGGGGAGGTCTCCTCAACTGGTTCGAGACGAACGTCTCGGCCTACTCTGGGGTCGAGATCTTCACCTGATAGGGCAATGTCGGAGCCAGGTGGTCGCTCAATGTGGTTGGTTTGTTGAATTGGGAGTTGTGGGCGCAGGCTGGCAATGTAACATTCACGTGCTAGGCACTGGTCGTAGTGGACGGTGAGGATGTCATCGGAAGGAGAAGGGAACTTCATGGCCAAGTAGGGGGTGGAGACAATAGCGCCAAGGGTGTTGAGGGAAGGACGATCCAGGAGGACATTGTAGGATGTTGGCGTGTCGACGATAAGGAAGCGGATTGAAATGGTTTTGGTTTGGGTTCCTTTGTGAAACACGGTGTGAAGGTCGATGTAGCCGCAGGTGGATACCTGTTCGCCAGAAAAGCCATAGATTGGTTCGTCATACGGGACCATAGCAGTGTCCGGGAGTTGGAGATTTTGGTAGGTGGCCCAGTAAAGAAAGTCAATGGAGCTGCCCTGGTCAACAAGGACTTTCTTAACGGCGTAGTTCTCGTTTTCAACGTTGATGACCATGGAGTCATCTTGGTGATGGTCGAGGCCATAAAAGTCGTCATCTGTGAAGAAGATGGGAGGCATACGACGTCTATGGTGGGAATGCGTGATATGATTGATGGATTGGATATGGCGGAGGTGTTTCTTTCTGGCAGAAGAAGTGGATCCTCCACTAGCGAAGCCACCAGAGATGGTGTTGATAGTGCCACGTAGTGGAGGTTTTGTGGGGGTGATATCGGTACAGGCCGGTTGGGGTTCCTGGTTAGCGGGTTGGGTCGGGCGTCTGTCGTGGCGAGGGTCGTGTGCAGGGCATCTATGGTCGAATCGAGGAGGGTGGCGGGATCGAGAGTGATGGTCATCCCTGCGGATGAAACGGCGAAGGTGGCCAACACGGACCAATTCTTCTATTTTATCCTGGAGTGCTTTGCAGTCTTCTGTGGTGTGGCCATGATTGCGGTGGTAGCGGCAATACTTGGTCATATCGGCATTAGGAGGAGTGGTGGTCTTGCGTGGTGGAGGGATGAGGTCAGCT
>Ga0099823_1006381_pt1 | contig 11893 bp, 9 predicted proteins | sample CowpearedBW_FD_76831 | JGI IMG/M metagenome (GOLD analysis project Ga0099823, IMG submission 76831) | Root nodule microbial communities of legume samples collected from California, USA - Cow pea red BW | ecosystem: Host-associated > Plants > Roots > Nodule | place: USA: California | collected... | reverse complement strand
GGCTGGATCTCACACTTCTTTCTTTCGTGTTTTCTTTAGGGCTATGGCCCCTGTATTCGTGGTTTTTAGAGTGTAACTTTTAGTTAAACAGCTATCCTACTTTTGTTGGCATCGTGGTGTGCCTAGTTTCGTAGGGGTGATGTTGGGAACTCCAGGACTGCGTTGTTATGCTATCTTATGTGTGGCGTTTCCTTTAATTTTTGTATTAAATTAAATGGGGCGTTACACAAGGCAGACACCTAGTGCAAAAATTAAGGATTGATTTTTCTAACTTGTAATCAAATTTTTGGTACATAAGAAATACATCCTTTTGGATGATAAAAATAAAAGATTGATTAGTAAAATTTGAAAAATTGTACAAAAAGTTACAAGTAACTTTCCACATATTTGTTCAATGTCCCCCACTTCTTTGCCTATATAGTTTGGCCTATATTTTTTTTCATGGCAGCCACCTAGTGGAAAAATTAAGGGGTGATTTTTTTTACTTGTAATCAAATTTGTGGTACATAAGAAATACAACCCTTTGGAGTATAAAAAAAAGATTGACTAGTAAAATTTGAAAAATTGTACAAAAAATTACAAGCAATTTTTCACATATTGTTTCAATGTCCCCCACTATTTTGCCTATCTAGTTTGGCCTATTTTTTTTTTAAGGCAGCCACCTAGTGCAAAAATTAAGGATTGATTTGTGTGATTTGTAATCAAATTTGTTGCACATAAGAAATACATCCTTTTATATTATAAAAATAAAAAGATTGATTAGTAAAATTTGAAAATTTGTACAAAAAGTTACAATCAATTTTCGACATATTTGTTCAATGTCCCCCACTTGTTTGCCTATCTAGTCGGCTTCCCACTTTTTTGTTTATTGTGCCCTACTTATTTGCCTATCTATTTTGGTCTATTTTTTCTTCAAGCCAGCCACAAGTGCAAAAATTTAGGGTTGATTTTTGTGACTTATAATCAAATTTGTGTACATAAAAAATACATCCTTTTAGGATTATAAACAAAAAAGATTGATTAGTAAAATTTTAAAAATTGTACTCAAAGTAACAAACAACGTTTCTCATCTTTGTTCAATGTCTCCCCTTATTTGCATATCTGATTTGACTTATTTTTTTTTCTTCAAATCGGTCACCTAGTACAATAATAAGAGTTAATTTTTGTAATTTGTATTAAAATTTGTGGTACATAAGAAGTACGTCTTTTTGTTGTGAAAAAAAAATATTGATTAATAATTTTTTAAAAATTATACGCAAAGTACACGTGTAACATAAATAGGTGGTCATGTTTTCAAAACAAACGAGATATTTATATATAATTTTAAGAAGTAATGTATTTATAATAAAAAGTTTCAATTAATATTAAATATAAAATAATATAGTAAATTATCAATAATAAAAATCTCACAAAGTCATTTAAAAACAATAAAAATATCACCGTAACCTTATTTATAATTAAGAGTTTTATTTCAATACATTTAAAGTTTAATTAGCACTTTCACTTTGAATATAGCCTTTTAACACTTCAAATTATATGTTCACGCTTTTGTATCACTGGATTTTAATCAAACTCTTAATATATTTAAGGTTAACTAAATATACTACAGTTTATAACGTCACATTAATACAACAATATTTTTAGATTAGTCTAAAAAATTAATTCACATTTTTAAGGGAAAATCTTAAAGTTAAAGTCTTTAAAATAAAACAACACGATTGAAAATGGAGTGTAACTGAGTTGCATTTAACTTGCAAACTCATTTAATTGAATTATATTTTGCCCTAACATACTAATTTGTTTCATTACTATTTTTTTTTTCAATTGTTGTTCTTTTTTGTTTTTAAAAAATATCTTACTTAGATACTGTGTTTTTTGTTTTCTAAAACTTACCACATGAGGTTTTTGTTGCTGACAATTAAGATGATTTGGTTGGAATTAGGTCAAGGTTACTCCATTATCTTGGACTTACTTATGACCTTCATGGCCACAAAAAATACAATGAAATTAGTAACAAAAAAATTAAATGAACTAAAAAAATAGTTAATACTAAAATAGCATATTAAACTTTATACTTTTGTAGGTTGGACTAATAGCTAGTTAAATTCTATCTTGTTTAATGCACCCGATTAGAATCGAGTTAAGTTCTATATATTTAAAACATGATGAATTGGAGTGTACAATAATTTATATCTATATCTATAATAATAAAGGAAATTTTTCTTTTTATGTCCACATTTTATAATATCCATTTTATCTTTAGTTATTTTATAAAGAATTTATTTTTAATAAATTTTTTTACAAATTTTTTTTGTCTTAACTCATCATTTAAATTTTCTTTTTACATATCTTAATTTTTTATAATTTTATATTTAACAATTATTTTAAAAATTATATATTTATTGTTCATCTTAATTTTCTTAAAATAAAAAAATACGAATACACCTAGCGACAGCACCGTGTGTACACCAGTAAACATATAATAACAATAACAATGCTATTTATCTCATAATTTTATTCAAAAGTTATTTTTATGATAGAAAAAACATGACACATACGTCGAATTTTGTAGTAGTTTCCTTAAAACTGAAAACTCTCGCATACGTGATTATCCGTTATCAGTTGAGAACGTATACGTCTCTTCTTCTTCTGAATTTCATCCAAAGTTTTCTCTGAATTTATTTGTTCTGTTCTTTTCGGTTATGTTCTGAAGTGACAAAAATGTCAAACAATCCAGAAGAAGCAATGACGGTGGTTGCTCGTGGCCGTTTGGCCATGCTCGCCGCTTACCTCCGCCCCTCTGAACTGGCTGATCACGACGTCCTCCACCCTCTCGCTCTCTCCGCTCAGTTTCTTCCGTTGAACCTCGCCGGCACGCTGACCGTGGTTGACGACAGAACCGGCAAGAAGTACCAGCTTCAGGTCTCCAAAGAAGGCACTGTCAGAGCTTCTGATCTCAAGAAGGTATTTATTTCCTCCTCATCCATGAAAAGTTTCAATTTTTATTTATTTTTCCATGAATTTCCAATTTTGCAGAATGCTCACTTCCCCATTCTTCTCGAGTGAGTTTAGTTTTTATATACCGAGCATAAAAAACTATCAACTGATTAGAAACTATCGTTCACGTGACTTTTAAAGTACTTATTACAAAAGGCAAATGAACTCAATATACATGATAGGTTGTGATAAGAAGACGGTGAAAGAATCCATAATATTTGAATTGTATATGTATTAAGAAGTCGATTTTAAACCTAATTAAACTCTACAAAACTAACATGTAAGTTGAGATTTGTACTCATTTATGTATATTATGAAAAGGTTTTATCTTTAGTTTAGTCGATGTGGGACTTCCAAACATATCTCTCATGTCGAGATATATATGTCTTGTGCGTGTGACTAAACATTAATGGATAATTTGATAATCGATCTTATGGAACTGAGTTAGACTTAAGTCCACTTCTTCGTAATATGGTATTTACAATTTAGTTAATATTGTGTTGCCGTGTTTTCTGATTTTGGATTTGCAGATATCAGCCGGGAAGGGTGACAAGGGACTCAAGCTTTATGATCCGGGCTATTTGAACACAGCTCCTGTTCGATCAGCAATTAGTTACATTGATGGTGACGAGGGGATTCTTAGATATAGAGGTTACCCTATTGAGGAGTTGGCAGAGAAAAGCACTTTCACAGAAGTGTCCTATCTCATAAGTGAGTATTGTATTTTTGCAAGTTTCTACATGACCATGGAATTTTTTGCAAGCATTTTGACCGATGATTCACTAAAAAAGAGATTTTATGTTACTGAAGACAATTGAAACATAAGCATAACTCTGCTTCTAGTAAAGAATGTGCTTCGATATGTATGTAGCACAAATTCTTATGAAAATTCTCAACTTCCGTCTTTTGCTGTTGTCAAGTGTATGGAAATTTGCCTTCTGAAAGTCAGTTAGCAGAATGGGAATTTGCTATATCTCAGCATTCGGCTGTTCCTCAAGGAGTATTGGTGAGCTTTTATACCTTATCTAAAATACTTGGTACTGTCGTTTAATGGTTTAATGCAATAACATACAGCATTCTCTTGAAGTGATTCAGTAAATTAGAGAGATTATATTGCTCTTTCTTTAAATGAAGTATTAGATTATTAATCTAACTTAGTGGTGGTATATCATCTTACATTTGTTTTGTAGGATATCATACAATCAATGCCACATGATGCACATCCAATGGGCGTGCTTGTTAATGCCATGAGTGGTCTTTCTGTTTTTCATCCTGATGCAAATCCTGCACTCAGAGTAAGTAACAGAAACTGCTGTCAAGTTTATCACTTTTGGACTGTTTCTACATTGAGGCTAGTGTATGGTAATAAGTAGCAACATAACATGGCACTGCCTATAACTTAATTTTGAGGGAAGTACATTTTTTCTATTTCACCAATTGAACTTTGCATTCTTTCTACTGAGCAACATTTTGCACCAAATTTTCACTTTTCTAATTTGAATTCTAATGCATGTAACCTGAACACCCGGAATTGGTAGCAATCATTCAATCGTTAGAGGTTAATTGCAGTTTAAACGAAAATTGCAAATCATCTTTGTTTCATCAGTTTGAAACACTATTTACCAAATTTTTATGGATGGTTGTTGTTCTGTTATTCAGATTTGACCATTTTTCATTTAATTTTTTGATATAATTAACACAGGGTCTTGATATTTACGATTCAAAGCAAATACGAGACAAACAAATAACACGGATTATTGGAAAGGTGTGCTCATTCAGTTCTTTCCTCTCCTTTAACTGCTCTATCTCTGAAACATGCAAGTTATTTAGATATTTCCATAATTCTTACTCTGGTGTTACTCATGATAATATCTGGTTCAATTTATTCTCCCACTGCTTTATTGAAAAATCTTATTATCATGGCCTGTTCTATGTAATGCAGATAACAACAATTGCTGCTGCAGTTTATCTTAGAATGGCAGGAAGGCCACCTGTGCTTCCATCCAACACCATTCCTTACACAGAGAACTTCCTATACATGCTAGATTCATTGTATGCATGCTATTTTTGTGTTTGATCAATAATTTAGAATAAGCTAAACTTTTTCTTTTACACATTTATTTTTCATTTTAGCTTAAGAGTGGTTTAATTTTTGTGTTCATTTATAACAAATCAATTGCTTTTAGAAAGAGATATAATTCATGCTTAGAGTATAGAATGGAAGCCGCATACCAGTTGTTGATTTAGTGTTTGCATTCTTTCAGTGGTAATCGGTCATATAAACCCAATCCTCAGCTAACTCGTGCCCTAGACATTATCTTCATCCTGCATGCTGAACATGAAATGAATTGTTCTACATCTGCTGTTCGACACCTTGCATCAAGGTAGACATCTTATCTTACTGAAATACTACATAAGCAATATAAAACTCTCACTTGCTTAATTATATCTTATTGGTATTTCAGTGGTGTTGATGTATACACTGCTATTGCTGGGGCTGTTGGAGCGCTATATGGACCACTTCATGGTGGAGCTAATGAGGTAATTAGAAGTAGTTAAGGCTGCTCTCCAAACAAAAACTGTTATTTACAATAGGAACATGCTAATGCGATCTTCAATTCTGCAGGCTGTCCTTAAAATGTTGAGTGAAATCGGAACTGTTCAGAACATTCCAGAGTTCATTGAAGGTGTCAAAACCAGGTGACTATTACTATATTACTTTCTTCTGTTATCTAGTTCTTACTTTTCCCTTAGTTTGTTGCTCATATTTAGCATGATAACTTCTCTTCTGGTCTGCTCTTTGCAGGAAAAAAAAGCTCTCCGGTTTTGGACACCGAGTGTACAAAAACTATGATCCCAGAGCAAAAGTCTTGAGAAAACTGGCAGAGGAAGTGTTTTCCATTGTTGGCCGGGATCCTCTTATTGAGGTGTTTATAGATTTCACAGTTTGTCTGCGTGTTTGTCTGTTATGTCTTCCTTGAACTTGGTATGCTTGTCATGGCAGGGCTGTACTTGTATTTTTGCTAAAAAATTTCAAAAATTATGCATAGTGTGTATATTGCATTTACCTAAACATGTCCACACATATAATAGTGGATCAAGTAAAATGAGGATTTTAAGTCATTACAAGTCTACAGCAACATCTTTCATTTGATCGATCAGGTGGCAGTTGCCTTGGAGAAGGTTGCACTATCTGATGAATATTTCATAAAGAGGAAGCTATATCCAAATGTTGATTTCTACTCTGGATTAATTTATAGGTAATAAGTTCTTACTTACACCCAGTTATACAAGCTATGGATGATAAATTATGATACTCCCCCCAAGAATACAATACAAAAGGCTTGAACTAAGAGTTATATGCAATCAGGGCCATGGGGTTTCCACCAGAGTACTTCACTGTTTTATTTGCCATCCCTCGAATGGCTGGGTACTTGTCTCATTGGAGAGAGTCCTTGGATGATCCTGATACAAAGATTATGAGACCTCAGCAGGTTTCTTCCTTTCTTCAAATAACTTTTTCTGGTTATAATTTCCTGCACATTAAAAATACGTCATATGTAGGTCTTAAGTCCCATACCTTGCAATTGGATCTCAACATATGATTCCTTTGTTATAGCAAAATCTCATTCCTAATTTCATCATGTACATTTTATGCTTCAGGTTTACGTTGGAGAATGGTTGAGGAATTACATGCCAATCAATCTAAGGACTCCATCAAATAATGCTGACAAACTTGGTGAGGTGACCATATCAAATGCCTCAAAGCGGCGGCTTGCTGGATCCGGGGTATAGCCTAGAGTCAGAATTTAGTTTTATGAGTGGCATTACCAAAAGGTGAGATCTAATTCTCACGAATGCAGAGGAAGAAATAATTCTTGTTGATGGCTTTTGTAACCCAAAGTTAATTTAGCTATAATCAGGATGACAAATCCCTGCATAAGTATAATGCTACTGGTTTCACATCCATCACCTACTAGAAGAATGATGCTGCTCTGATTTGTTGATCCTTTATGTGGATGTCACGTTTCAGTAATACTTTTGAACTATTTGTTAATTGTTTCAATGGAATAGTAAATAGATAAGCATAGTTCACCTATCTGTGGAAGCATTAACATGTATAATTGATTGGCAAAATGTTTGTGTTAAAGAAGTAAACAGAGTTGTGTGGAATGGTGTGAATTCTATCCTCCCCCAAAACCTATAGTTGGGTGCAGTAGATAAATAAAATATGCTGAAATTTTATCAGCATTTTTCTTTTCTTCTTAATACTTCATTTGGACTATGGTGGCTAATGCTAGTGTATCTCGGATAATCTATTTTTTGACTATTTTATTCAAAACATTTTTACTATAGGTCAAATGAAATGATAGTACTCTTTAACATGCTTTGTTGACACTTTATTATTAACTAAAATTTATTAGAAAACATGAAATTTTGTGGGTCTCTGCACCTTGATGAGTTTCACATATGATTTGCAGTTCTCAAGAAATTTTAAGCAATAGATAGTGTATTAAAAAAGAGTTTGTTAGAAACTGTTATGCTATAAACCCTCATATGTCAATAAAAATTGTAGCTAGCCCTAAATTGAGGCAGTCCAAATTGGATTAGTCGTTGAGAACATAACCATAGCTTCAAATTATAGCACTCCAAGTTTCTTGGGTACAGGCCACATGATGAAACTTTTTACATAGTTATTAACTTTTTTTTTTCTCTTTATCTTTCTTGTATTGAATACACCACTTTCTTATAGCACTCCACTTTCTTGGGTATTGGATCCATCTGAATTAACTGTTGTTACAAGACGATAGCTCTTTTCTGTTTCAACATGAGAGCCAGAGGAATCAGTATATACACTAGGTATTGACATGCTATGTGTTCTACTAGGATTCTGCCAGAAGTGATTTCTTATACTCTTATATTTGGAACTGGAACTAACAGCTGAATATCCCGGATCAGAAAGTAGATCTTGAATATCAGTCCAACCTTCAAGCATGCTCACAGCTTGGGACATTGTTGGCCTAAGTGTAGGAGATGCATTGGTACACAAGAGAGCCACATTTAGCACCACCATGGCCTCCTCAGTTGAATATTCTGAACCCAAATCTGGGTCAACCAGCTCCAGAAGGCTCCCTCTCTCTTGCAAAACATAGGCCTGAATGAAACTCAAATTTCAGATCAGGGTTATTCAAGTTTATGATAAATTAATAGTGAAGCTATGATGTGGACTGAAAACACAAACCAGCATGAAAATGTGGAGTGGAAAAATACAGTTTGATCATCTAAAAAACTGTAGATAACATTTTTGCAAAGTTCTCTATAAACGAATGATTGTATATATGTGTGTGTACTAGTAAGAACCCCTGATCCGTATGTCAAACGTAACATGGTATCTTTTGTTCGTATAAGCTTTTATATTATGCAGTTTGATTATACAAAAGCCTGTATATAGCATTTTGGAAAAGTTTTCGATAATGAAATATAGATATACATACACACACATGTATACATAGTTGCATGTGTAAAAGAACGTGTTAAGATATATTCTATTTACCCAATCAAGAAGATAAACGAAATCCTCGTTTGGCCTGAAATTTGTATTACTCTTTCCGCTGACAGTTTCCAGTGCAACCACTCCAAAGCTATAAACATCTGCTTTGTCAGTTAGATAGCCTCGCATTGCATACTCAGGAGCCATGTAACCACTACATAATGCAAAAAGCATAACAATGGAAATTAAAATAACTGTGATAAAGGATTTATAAATTATATCACAGAGTGCGAACTTTATCCTCTACTGTGTGATTTCTCATTTAGGGCATTCAGAAACATTCAGATAATATATATGATACATATAAACTATACAATGGCTTTCATTGCTTAATGTCTTTTGGAAAATTGTCCGTTTTTCTAATCTAATTATAACATCAGCACATGATGTAGTATTTATGTTTTCTTCCTATTTTAATACCAAAAAGACTTTTTGCATTGAAGGGTGTGTTAAGTCATAAAGATCCTTAGCAGTACAGACTTTATTCAATTGTTTAACCAGGGATATTATGAAAGTTGCAATGCTGTATTTTGACATGAAATAACAAGTAACAGTCGTAAATTCTGGACTTACATTGTTCCTGCTACTCGAGTGCTAATATGGGTTTTGTCATCTTCAATAAGTTTTGCCAAGCCAAAATCTGAAACCTTAGCATTAAAATCCTTGTCCAGCAATACATTACTTGCCTTTATATCCCTGTGTATGATTTTTATTCTGGACTCTTCATGAAGGTAAGCCAAAGCTTTAGCTATACCAAGACAAATTTTCTTCCTTGTTGGCCAGTCTAGTTTTATTCTGCTCTCTGGATTCCTCCCTGCGTGCATGCGATTATCAGAAGAACAATCAATCAGTTGCACATGTCAAATGTTTGATTCAAATGACAAGTATGGCTAAACCTTATTCAACATGAAGCTTACCAAAAAGAATCCGAGATAGACAATTGTTTTCCATATACTCATATATCAGTATTAGCTGGTTTCCCTCCACACAACATCCATAAAGCTTAACAAGATTGGGATGTTGGAGTCCAGATATCAATCCCATCTCATTCACAAACTCTCGGTTTCCTTGTTTGGATTTTGAAGATAGCTGCTTTACTGCTATTATTGTACCATCTGACAGTAGGCCCTGCATCATGAAGAAGGTCTTGCATTACAGTCTCAATTACACAGATACAAATATCAAACTGTTGATTGGTGTAACAAATTCCCATCACACTTAAACCAGCATGTATGTGAACAATTTTCCTTTACCAACCCAGAAATCATGATTGAATCATAAGCATTGAATTTAAATTAAATGGAGATATAGAGAGAATGAAGTGTCTTGCATTTCAAATCAAGTAACAAATAAATTAACCGTAAGGTGGAATAGTTAACCGAGAATATAAACTTGAGGAAGACCAAAATACCTTGTAAACACAGCCAAAGCCACCTTCGCCAATTTTGTTTGCTGCATCAAAGTTTTTGGTTGCTGCTTTGATTTGTCTTAGTGTAAATAATCCCGTCTGCAGATCGATACCCCTAAGCTCTGGAAAAAAAAAAGTATTAGAAATTTAGATTCAACTAGAAAACTTGTGACTTTCTCCACAATATCTGCCACAAAAGTTCTTTTTATTTCTATCTAGCATAAAAATATATAAAGTGTGTAAAGATGCTCTTCTGTGCTCTCTTAAAGCCTTGACGTTAGTGAAAAAGGAAAAATATCATCAATAACAAATCTAATATAGAAGTAAATTATTGCGCTTCGGTTTTATGGTATTTGAATAAAATTTGTAGAAATATTTATTTAATACAAATTGTTGAAGAAGCTCAGTCAAATACTGGTGGATATATAGAAAGGATGTTTGTGTTGGAAAAAATGGAAATATTTATTCTAAAGAATTGGAAGAACTACGTGGCATATTCCATACCTTTATACACCGGATCATTGCCTCCTAACCATCCCATCCACCTCATGAAAACCAGTCCCAGAAGTAGAAGAACTAAAACACCAGCGACTATGCCAATTGCCAGTATGACATGAGTTCTGTTGTCATCACCCCTTGATGGAGGTTTAAAATCTGTGCAAGGGAAAAGTATTTATGTTTAAGTTCTTTCATAAATGAGAGCAAAACTAATAGAACTGGTTAACTATGTTTTTGGTTCCTAAACTATAATGCGATTTTGGTTTTTGTTACTATCTCAAACTTTAATCTTCTTATGTCCTCATACTTAAGAAATACACGAAATGCATTCCTCCTCGCTCAACGGTGTTAACTATTTGTTGGCATGACAAACGGTGAATCACGCTGACCTTTTAAGATGTTGACAAGAGAGGAACTTTTTCCAACATGATTTTTTAACACCGTTGAATGAAAATAACTGCATCCATACATTTCTTGAGTATAGGGATCTAACATGATCAAAGTTTAAGATATGGACGAAAACCAAATCACATTATAGTTCAGGGGTAAAAAACATAGTTAACCCTTTTACTTACAAAAGAACTGTGGTGGAGGTGTGTGATAAAAGGTTATCTTTTCCTACAGCTTTTAAATTCATAATGCCATATTATGGTTTCAGCTTCAGTCTTATTGAGTCAGAGAAAGCATTAGCACTAAGGTGCAGGATGTGACTTACTAGGGTTTACTGAAATAGCAGATACTAGAGGTCCATAAACTCCTCTAGTGGGAATGCCAGTGGTTCCTTTTCCAGCCCAGTAGAAGTGAATCTTCAAAGTATGTTGGGTGACAGTAGCATTGAATGTCCTCACAATTGGCTTGCCAGTACCACCAGCTTCTCTTTGGATATCAAAGTCTTTCAGCACTAAATTCCCCTTAATTTAAGGACATAATAATATATTCCATCTACATCAATGCACAACTCTGCGAATCAATAATCTAACATCATGTGAAAATCATGCAAGTAATTGTTACCTGGATATAGACGTCAAATACCCGCTTTCCAAGACTATTAAGTGACCTATCACTGATGAAAATAATCTCTGCAAAGTGAAGTTTGATTGTGTAATTTCCATTTATTAGACAGAGACCATAGTATGTGAGAGCAAGGGGAGAAACACGAGCTGTTGTGTATAGTTGTGAGCTGAGTGCAGAGACATTGTTATTAAGTTTAGAAGTATTGGCCACAATGTATGGATCAGAGTCAATATCATTGTCCATGAAGTTTCCAGTGCTGCTCAGAGCCCAATCCTGGCCACTATAATATAACATTGCAGCACCTTTTCGTTCACCATCAGCTTCATAAATATGACCGCTGATATTTGCTTCCTTACCACCACAATTAATGTTCAAGGCGTACTGATCTATTGAAAAAACAGTGACAAAAAGGGTTGAAAAGAAAG
>Ga0099823_1006377_pt1 | contig 11895 bp, 6 predicted proteins | sample CowpearedBW_FD_76831 | JGI IMG/M metagenome (GOLD analysis project Ga0099823, IMG submission 76831) | Root nodule microbial communities of legume samples collected from California, USA - Cow pea red BW | ecosystem: Host-associated > Plants > Roots > Nodule | place: USA: California | collected... | reverse complement strand
TTAAAATATTCTTATTATTTTATCAAGTATAATAATATTTTTTATTTTTACGGTTGATTTATTTGAAAACATATCGACTATGAAATATTTCTAAAAAAATAAAAATAACTCTTAGGCATTTTTTATCGAAAATACTCTAACTTTGTCAAAACATTTATAAATCAAATATTTGGATAAACCACTCTTCTTTATCTGTTGCATATTTGGATAAATTAACTAATTTTAAATCGTCCCTACATATGAATTCTACGTATGAATTGATGTTTATTTGTGGATTTTTTTGTATTATTAAATATATATTATATTAAAATATATTTAAGTATACATTATATTAAAATATATTTAGGGGTTGAGGAAAAAAATAATAACAAATTTTAAGTTTATAATTAAATTGTGAATAAAACCAACGTGAAAAAATATTCATAAGCTTAAAAAGTCAACATATATGTAAGAATGTAAAGAGTAGATTTATTAAAAATATAAAGAATATAGCATGTGAAATAAAAAATATAGAGTAGATTTATTAAAAATATAAAAGATATGACATGTGAAAAAAACTATGGAGTAAATTTTCTAAAAATATATAAAGTATATTTACTATAAATACAAATAAGTGTATAAAAATTTTGTTATAGCATTTATTGCTAGATTCGTATAATTAGTGTATCGACATATTTGTCTAATATCTAATGCTAGACTCATTTAATCAGTATCTGGACACACTCATCTAATATGTTTGGACAAACTTGTCTAATGGGTATTGCACAACACGTCTAATAAGAAAATGGATAAAGTTGTCTAATGTTTATTAATAAAATTAACAATATGTGTATAAACAGACTCGTCTAATATATGTTACTAGACTCATTTAATTAATGTATGTACAAATTCATCTAATGTGTGTTGCAATACTCATTTAATCAATGTATGGGCAAACTCATCTAATGTGCATTCTTAGACTCGTTTAGTTAATGCATAGAATGACTTGTTTTATGTTGTATGCACAAAATACTTGTATGATTAGTGCATGGGTAAACAATTTAATGTGTATTGCTAATCTCATATAATTAGTCTATGATCATACTCGTCTAAGGTATATTGCAAAATTTATCTAACCAGTGAATGTACATACTAGTCTAATGTGTAATAGACTCATATAATATGTGTATGAAAAAGCTTGTCTAATGTGTATTATTAGATACATGTAATATTTTTTGTTATACTTGTCGAATAAGTGTATGGAAATACTTGTCCAATGTGTATTCCTAGACTCGTTTAATCAATGCATCAACAAACTCTTGTAATATGTACTGCTAGACTTGTCTCATAATTATATGGACACACTTGTATAATATGTACTATTAGACTCGACTAACTAGTGTTGTTCAAACTTGTGTAATGTATATTGCAAGACAATGGACAAACTCCTCTAACGTGTATTAATATACTTGTTTAATCTGTGTATGAAAAGACTTGTCTTTATTGTATTTTTCTAAACTCGTCTTATCAGTGTATGGACAAACTGGTCTGGTGTTTGTTGATAGACTCGTATAATCAGTGTATGAACAAACTTGTCTAATGAGTATTCTTAGACTCATCTAATCAATGTATTGAATGACTCATCTAATGATTTTTTTCTAAACTCGTTTAATTAGGGTGTGGACAAAGTTGTCTAATCAGTGTTTGTTTAGACTTTTCTAAAGTGTATTGCAAGACTCGTCAAATTAGTGAATAGACAAACTCGTTGTATTAATAGACTTGTCTAATGTATATTGATAAGGTCATTTTATCAGTGTTGTTGGTAGACTCGTCTAATCAGTGCTTTGACATACTCATCTAATGAATATTTCTATACTCATGTAATCAATGTATGAAATTTATTGGTTAATGATTTTTGCTATAATTGTCTACTGATTGTATGGAAAAACTTGTTTAATGTGTATTGTTAGACTTGTTTAATCTGTGCATCAATAGACTCGTTTACTTTTTTTAATATATTTGTTTAACAAATAGATGGAATGACTCGTCTATTTTTTGCTATACTCGTCTAATTAGTATACGAAGATACTCATCTAATGTATATTGCTAGACTTGTCTAATATTTTTTGTTATACTACTTTAGTCATGTGTGGAGGGATTAGTCTAATGTCGTTTAATAATTTTTGTTATATTCGTTTAATTAATGAACTGGAATGACTTGTTTAAATTTCTTTTCTATACTCTCTAATTAATATGTGGATAGACTCGTTTAATGTATATTGCTAGACTTGCCTACATTTTTTCTATATTCATGTGATCAGTGTATGGACAAATTATCTTAAACTCGTCTAATTTTTTTTATACTAATCTAGTGCGTGTTTCTAGCCTAAAATATAATTTTTCTAAATATAATTTTATTAAATGACTAAGTAATTGAAAATCATAAAAAGAAAAAAAAAAGTAGTATATAAAAAAATTGATACTTTAAATATAGGTCATTTTTTAAATAGTGTTAGTTGTATGAATAAATTAATATTTTGGTATATAAAAATTTGTAATATTAAAATTTAGTTTATAATTTAAATATAAGTTAATCTTTAATAATTTATTAAATATCAATTAATTAAAAGTTATAAAAAGATAAAAGTAAGAACAAAGAAATAATATAGAAAAATTAATTTTAAGAAAATAAATGAATAGAAAAATAACTTCCATATGACAGAAAAATAAATACAAATAAAAAAAATTAAAATATGAAATAACTTTAAATCTAACTTTTACACTTGTCACTGAATAAAATAATAATAAAGTAAATTTCTTAATATCATAGATAATAATCAGTGATTATTAAGAGTCACCCTTTTATTATTTTTGCTTAACAGTATTATTTGTTTTACCAGCTCCGTTTCCGAATTATTTACCAAGCAAAAATAAGATGACGAAAGATTTGTATATTTGCTATTTTCCTTCGTCACTTTTGCAATGCGAAGACAAAGTTTTACTTTTACTTCAAATTCTTTTATATTTTTCTTATATTAAATAATTTAAATTATTTTTTTATCATATTTTTATTTTTAGCCTTTTTATATAATTTTTTCACTAGAAATAATTAAAAAAAATATTCTGATCACTTTTTCACTCTTTCAGTTTTAATTTTCAAAATAATCAAGGTGAACTGAATTAATATCCTTTTAAAGTTAACAAAACAGTTAATAAGAAGTTAAATTTTACAAATTAGTTAATAAAAAATGTAAGGTTTACATATATATGAATTTGAAGTATGAGATTGAGTCTCGTACTTACGTTTTAGTATAAGATCTGTTAATTTTTTAACCTCTATGCGAATGGGCTTTTCACACTTTTTTACTACTTTAGGTTTATCTTGTTTTGTTAAAATTGTGACTTGCTTTCCAAAATGTTGAGATCTCTAGTGGAAAATAAGAAATTATTCTCTTGATGTAACTTTCTCCTCTTATTTGTTATATAATTTCGAAATATTTATCTGAGACTTCTTTCATATTTTTAAAAAGTTTGCACAATATAGTGTGTATAAATTCTGAAAAGAACTATGTTGTTGGTGTGCTAAGCCCTTAATATTCTATTACGAGCATATTTACATTTCACATATCATACAACTTCTGGTACGTTGGTTTGGGAAGACAAAATAGTATAGTAAGGACAATTAGTTTCTTAGGTAAATGTAAAACTTACACGAAATAAGGTTAGTATATAAATAAATGTAAATTTATAAATTAGTTTTGTATTATTGAGTTAGATTTTTTTTATTTATAATTTCAGAATTATTCAAAGTCTATTAGCATTAAAAATCCTACATTAATTTAACTTAAAATTATTGTCCAATATGTCAAGTGTCTTGTCATCTCATGCTTATAAGGAGCTTTCTATACTTATATGTAGCAATAGATGAGAGTTTATTTGAGGGTGAAACTGGTAAAAAAATAAACGCAAGTAGTTAAGACGTCATTCTAAAAATTTGTTTCTTGTTATATAAAAAGACACCTAAGAGTACAATATCGGGACTAATTAGGAATACATTGCATGTGCTTTAATTTAATATATAGTCCTATAATTCACCTTTAGACTATGATTTATCATTTTTGCGCTACATTCACGGATTCATATTTCATAACCTACATTCACTAAAACTCTGCATCGTACCATGTTAATAAGATATCAAAATATTTGGTCGAGTGCTTTTATTAGATACAAGTGGACTCCATACTAAATGCACCACGGTCACATGTCAATCGGTAAAAAACGGTAGGTTATGCAGTTGAACTCAAAGGATGCACATATTTCTATGTGATGATGTGCAATAAAATTTTGTAGTAAAAAATTAGCCCAATCCTAGTCAATATGAATAATATGAATGAGCTAATCTTTCCACGTGACTAGTGGAAGAAACTTCTATAAATGCACTTGTATTATCCAAATAACTTATAATATTTTAATTAAAAAATGACAAAATATTTAGATAGTTATTGTTTATTATATCTCAAATCATATTGTTCATTACACATCTCAGTCTTTTATCTTAATTATATAATTCAGTGTACAAGTAAATGCACAGATAAAATATTGCATGTGCATCATATTAGAATGTTTAATGAAACATACTGATTTTGACAATGCAATCAAGGTTAAACCTCTTCCACTCCTCTGGAGATAAATCATCTTAACTGCAAATTTGATTTATCATTAAAGTTTTCATAAGTAGTTACTTGTATCATTATTATCCTAGATGTTTCGGCCTTATCCAAGTAGTACTTTAACAAGTAACACATCGGAAAAGCAATTACCTAAACTTACATCTTCAAGGATCAAACAAAACAAACACTACTTGACTTATAATCACCAAAGTTATATACTAACTCAGTTTACAAACTATCACAAGATGGATTATGGTTTTTCCCATCATTTATGCTATTACATAAACTTGTTATGCAGTGGTTATGATTTATACAATTTGCAGAGTCATTTATACGAGAACTTAAATTTATCTTTTATGGTGCATCACGATAAAATCCATTTCGCTCAATGAACTTCTATACATTGGTGCCCCAACAGTTAAAATTGAATGCATGCACTTATTCGAGAAAGTGAAAGGGACTTCAATATGTACTCGATGTCTACAAGTTATCAATCAACATCATAACCGGACCCAGAAGCTTGTATGGTGGGTTCTTGAATCAGAAGTTAAATGCAATTGATATGAACAAACAGTATTGTTGAGAATCATCATTATTTTTCGGCGTTTAATGAAAATCAGATATCAAAATTATAAAAATGTATAACTCTATCAGTTTATTAGCATAAAGGTTCCCAAAAGCATCCCATATTAACTGAGAAAATATTTAATTTGAAGCATCAATACGGAGAGGAGGACCAGCTGGGTATAAAGCCGTATCCAGTTCTTGTACTTCAAAGAACCAATACTACTTCTAGACCAATAATATTATGACCGAAAAAGGTTCTATAGAACGCCATTTCCAGTTTTGCATAATTATGATTTATGTGCAAATCTAATTAATCAATTTTTTTCCTTCAAAATTTTGGTACATCTTGGGTCGACATCTTTCTTTCTATTGATCTGAAAAATAATGAAAAAGAAAGATATTTCGACTTTTCCACAGGTAAGCCCTAAGAAAAATTTTCTGAAGGACAAAAATGCAATAGGTACTGCTCCAGATAGTCCATAGAGTTTGTTAGAGCGTACCGGACTTGACATTGATGGTACAGCAATTCATAATACAGTCTTGAGACAGATATCACAGGGGCTAGATCCATACTTGCAGGATTTTCTATCAAAAGATTCCCCGAAGTGTTTGAGTAAAGTTTGTCTCCGGCATTCAACCTAACCATCCAAACAAATACAAAACATAAAAGTCTTGTGAATAAACGCCTTTCTTTACAGGCCCGTTTGCTATTCCCTTAAAAACACGGTGAGCAATATATGGATGATTTTTAGATGAAAATTTATATCCAAAACTCACACCTTACTATTTTAAACCACATTTTCAAAAATGGACAAGAGATGTGAAAGAGAAAAGTAAAAAAAAAAAAATAGAGGTTGACATGCAAAGGAGATTGATTACCTTTATTTCACAGTAACCTTGCATCTTTTTGGCTTGAACCATTGCTGTCTTAAAATTTTCCTTTTTATATCCCTGACCATTTCTTAGCATGCATACAACTCTGCTAAAATCCTTCTTTTGGTAAAGAGCAATGCAAACTGAAGGAAGATTATCTCTTCCAGCCCTTCCAGATTCTTGATAATAGCTTTCAATTGATTTTGACATTGTATTGTGGATGACGAAGCGCTGAAAGCATGACAAAATGAAAATTTGAGTAACAAAATCTGTAAATCTAAGATACCAGTAAGGTAGTCTTTCAGTTAGAACTAATCCCTATATTTTCAAGTGGATATATTTGCCCTAGCCAAGCATTCAAATACTACACTAACGTAAATATGTTACATTTAAGTTTATAAGGCAGGTTCGTAAATGGATCTATAGATTTTGGGGGTATACTTTCAACTTGCACTTGGACAGTATGGATAAAATTATCTTATGATCACTAGGAATTTGAATAATTGTAGGAGTATCACTTTTATTAGTTAACTCGATCAACAAAAAAGGCCTTGAAAAAAACTTCAAAAGTACGGAGTTTTTGGTAATACTGTGGATTTTCAAAAAGATTGGTCCCAGTCATTTCTTAGTCATCTGACTGGTGATAAGTAGCATATCATTGATAGGTCATTTCATTTATATATCGATTATCAAGAAACGGAATTAAGTACAGGGAAGGGCGCACTATATTTTTTAAAAGTGTAGTATTCCTAAACAAAGTTGATCGTAGAATTTTGAATTATCACAGCATAATCATAATTTTAAAATGTAGCTCAACTTACAACATCAGGTTTGTCTATTCCCATTCCAAAAGCAATAGTTGCACACACAATATGGACCTCCCCGTCATGCCATTTCTTTTGAACAGCTATTCTCTGCCGGGCAGCCAAGCCAGCATGGTAATACACTGTTTTGATCTTGCATTTCTCATTTAAAAATTTAGAGACCTCAACACATTCACTTTTTGAAAGGCAGTAAACAATTCCACACTGATTCCTGAAGCGATCAATTAGTAGCTGACCAAGCTGCTTTAGTGGTTCCTTTGTTTTACCAATCACTTCATACTTCAAATTTGGTCTGTCAAAGCTTCTTTCAAGAACGAGTGCATGGGGAATTCTTAGAGCATTTAATATGTCCTGAAAAATAAAAACTATTTAAAGGTGAAAAATGGGCGAAAAAACTCAATAGAAATGTTCATCATAGTGACTTGATACTCTGATTACCTCACGAACTGCATGGGTTGCAGTGGCAGTCAATGCCATGACGGGCACATCAGGAAACTTTTGCTTTAGAGATCCCAATCCCCGATAATCAGGCCGGAAATCATGTCCCCATTGGCTGAAAAGCATGATGTTCAATTTGATAGTAATGACTGAATGGTGGATAATTTGGTATCTCTTATAACAACAAAAATACATAGCTCTAATAAGTCCATCCCCTGTTTTAGCATACCTTGTTACGCTAGCAGTTTTAAGTTCTGCTTGCACACCAAAGCTAGAGTTTGACCCTCATCTTACTTGAAAGCTACGAGTTATAATTAAAACCTTAAAAGATATTCTAAAAGCTGTTTAGTATGCTTATAGTTTTCTTAGCTCAAACATATATAAATGTTTCCCAACTACTTTCAGGTATAAACTTACCACCATCATAGATTCCAATTCCATAGAACCTGACCATTTGTGTTAACCAAGACCCACAGTGCCAACTCTGCCAAATTGGAACTCAAAGGGTCTCAGTGATTTTTGGAGAATGGAATGCTCTTGGAGCACTAGGGTTTGTGCTATTGCATTTTCTTACCACGTTATATGGGTGTTTTTTAGCTTAGGCCTGATTCTTAAGCATCCCAAGCGTGATACATCCTTTGGAGGTTTAAGAATTGGTGAGGGATAAAGTTCATCAAGTGCAGTCATCTCTTGATCAGTGAATATACAAAAGGTGACAAATAGTGAAAAATGAAAATTTTTTAATTGGGGACAGAATGCCCCTCAGTTGTAGAGGATGAATCGATATAAATCTCTTGTGTCATCTCTCCCGTAAACCCTATCTTTTCCAATTTTGCATTTAATTGTGAGAATTGATTGTGTGTGTCATTGTCTTGACCTTATTGATTGAATTATGAATTACCTCTGGATCTTGATATTATTGAATAAAATTGACATTGTTCTTGTGATATTGGCTGCACGGTGAACATACAGATTGCCTCATTTCATTCATTTTACTCCATGTAACCAGGTCATTGTACAGAGTTAGTCATTACACATTAGAAATTTGCATTAGAGCGTATCTCGTACTAACCCCCACGCAAATAGATTGAACGATCTAACACTAAAAAGGAGAGAATAATTGAGTTCCTCAATTCACTCTCCTCATATCATTTTCACCAAAACATTTTGTGATCTCACTATTTCGAAGTGTGTTTGTTATTGCCTACAGAATCAATCTGTTCATATTTCATTCGATTTGTCTTCTTAATTGGCACCAAGATAGCTTAACTTCAAAAGAAATTTCCTGAATAATAATACTTCATTAATAGCTAAATTTTGGGGCTTGTTCATATTGTGTGATCATTATGTCATATATGAACTCATATAGCGCAGTACAGCTTCAAGCATGTGTGATTAATGGTAATGTTATGTCTCAAAGTTCCATACAATTGTGATAGATTCTATATTATAAAACCAAATGTTTTTGAGATCTTGCATGGTATTAAAGTCTATAGTCCATCTAAAGTTCCATACAATTGGCTGACATGTGAAAGGAAGGTGTTGGAAAATCACATATCATCTGCCTCATTTATTGGGGTCAACTAAATATCTATTGGACAATTTCATTTGATATCAATTGGTTTTATGATAGAAACTAATATAGTAGTTATTGATGAAAAACAATTATTAGGCCTGTACACAAAAAAGAACAAGGCGTACCTAACACAGTGTGCCTCATCAATAACAAAACCTGCTAGTTGTCCCTGGATTCAAGAGGGAACACCAAGAAATAAACTTCAAAATCTACTGCTCTGCCACAAGGGTTTCAAAAAAAAATTTACTTAAATCAAGAACACTTTACCTTCCGATGCATGCATTTCAAAATCTCCAGAAACGATTGGTTGCCAGCAATTCTCTCAGGTGTCACATATAAAAGTTTGCATGATGGTTTGTCTTTTCTGGATACAAGAAGACTAATGTAAGAAAATTTTAAACATTAAAATAAGCAGTAACATGCAAGATTTTTTTCGAAAGGAAGTATACTATAATAGTGTATAATACATTATTCATGGCTAAATTATCAGAGAGATAAGAATAGACAAAGAAGTGAACTTCACCTTAGTTCTTGGAGCACAGCTGTGGCCTGGGAAGCAGTTTGTTGGGAATTTAAGAAAGTAGCAGGTATTCCAAACTTGAGGTTTAGTGTTATTATCTGATCCTGAATGAGTGAGAGTAATGGAGATACAACCACCGTGACACCTGGTTGAAGAGTTGCTGGAAGCTGTAAGTACAAAATACAGCAAAAATGTCAGAAGCACATAAACTATATGGTGACATAATAGTATTTATAAATCAATGATGGAGTCTCTGGGTAGAAATTATAGTTTGGAAAACCCCTTTAATAATGAATAAAAGAGAGACAGTATACACAATTATTTGACACATTCTAGATCTTTAGCACTTTTTCGCAAATAGTTCTTCAGAATAGTAACCATCATCCATATTAAGTGATTTGAAGAATATCACCAAATAATAAACTTACAGAAAGGGAGGTACAAGAAATAACTGACCTGATAGCAAAGAGATTTACCACCCCCAGTAGGCATAAGAATAAAGGAATCTTGCTTTGCCAAAGCTACTTTACATGCCCGATGCTGCAATGGTCGAAATGTACTATTACCAAAGATAACAACATTGGCCAATTCAATATCATCTAGAGCTTGCAATTCTTCATAAGTGAGAGTACCGCTTTTATCCCTTGATGCAAAGGAGGGTTGCATTTTGCTGGAAGTTGATGAAACAGAGCCTTGAGTGATGCCACTTCTGCAATCCTACAACAAATATTAATTATTTCGGTATAATCTCAACATGGTATCAGTCTTATATACCAGTAAATGTAGCTAACAAAAAGGAAAATATAATAGAACTAAGAATAATAAGAACTTTTACCAACTATTATTGCCATCCAAATGATCAACTAGTTTAGAACCATGTAATACTTTTAATAGACCAACTATGCAAGAAGGGTAGGTGAAAAACTTACATGTTTTGGGAACAACCATCAAAGAAACTCTCCTAGCAATTTTTTATTAGTGTTAAATTGGGTTTGAGTTACATCATTTCCTATTCACCTCATTTCATTTTATCCCAGACTGTTGAACAATCTTTGTGCTTGGTTTTGCCTTTTAAAGAAGAAAAACATTTAAGCATTAGAGTATATATGCAGATCAACCATAATTTTCAGGTCCATGTCAATGCATTTTCCTCACTTATAAAAGCATGGAATAGCTTTAATCTGTTCGTAAAGATTTGAATTAATCAGTATCACGTCTACACATCACTGTGATACAGTTTTAGAAAAGCTCATTTGTCATCCCTCTTCCAGTTTTTTTTTTTTTTAATTTCTAAAGCGTCAGTCTTCATTCCCTGTCCACTATATTTTTTTAATCCACTGTTACGCCTGTCCACATCCAAATCGCACATATTCAACACTCTGTTGAACTGTGCGTCAAAACTTACAATGTGTATTATTTGTTTTCTTTTATTTTCTGAAAGGCTCTTACAATTACAAAATAAATAGTAAATAATATTGATATCACCGGTAGGATTAAGAAAATAAAACTCTGCAATTTGTAAATATTTGAGCAAATAAAAAAAAACTAAAGATAAAATATAATTATTGTATTACCACAGATTTTCCCCTCGGAACACTACAGTGCATATCCTCATCGTCACTCGAATCCAACTCCACTACCTTAGCGCGGCGTCTGCGTTTCTGCGGTTGAGGCGAGTCGTCAACAACATTAATGAAGCTTCTCGAAGCGTCGTCGTTATCCGCATCGGCACCCGGAGCAACGGTTTTGTCAAGCACGTGCGTCAAGGTTCCGCACGCTTGTGATTCCATTTCCTGAAGGTCATCCCAATCTTCGGTGGCCTGCATCGACTCCGCTAGAGTCGCGATAAAATCGTCGCCGCAGTGCTCGACGGTGATGAAATCGCGACCGTCTTCTCCTGAAAAAGAAAAAGGAAGCAAGTTCAGTTAATAGCGTTGCATTGCACTGAATTGTATTGCAGGGGATTTGAAAGGCAAGCGATGGCGTATGCACCGTAGAGATCGATGAGACGGTGGAGGCATTTCTTAGCAGAGGATTCGTCGAAACCGAAATCGAGTGCTAAACTGATTAAGCGAGCTTTCTCTAACTCCAGATCTTGGTTCTTCTTCCTGCTACAGCTTCCCATTTCGGTTCCCGCGCTTTTTCGTCTTTCAATTCAAATTAGCCCTCTGACGCTTCTGTTATGCTACCAGGGTTTAAGAGAGAGGGTTGGGTTGGGAGCGCGCACTTTGCTGCTAGCTTAGACAGTTAAACGAAGTCGTATTGTTGTTATACTAATGGCAATTTCCTACGGATCTTGGATCTGCATAAGGAGTTGTTTTGCTTTGGGAATCCCCGCATTGACTGGGTATGGGTATGGATATGGGGAATCCCCGACTTTTTCAGTTGGGTATGGGGATGGGTATGGGGATGTACATATACCCGCCATAATACCTGTCCCCGCCATAT
>Ga0099823_1006365_pt1 | contig 11908 bp, 10 predicted proteins | sample CowpearedBW_FD_76831 | JGI IMG/M metagenome (GOLD analysis project Ga0099823, IMG submission 76831) | Root nodule microbial communities of legume samples collected from California, USA - Cow pea red BW | ecosystem: Host-associated > Plants > Roots > Nodule | place: USA: California | collected... | reverse complement strand
GGGATGTTGTAAGTTGGAATGCGATGATCGGTGGTTATGTGCTTCGTGGCTTGAACCGGGAGGCATTGGAGTTGTTTGATGAGATGTGTACAGTTGGGGAGTGTCCCGACGAAGTAACAATGTTGAGCTTGGTGTGTGCTTGTACTGATTTGGGGGATTTAGAGAGTGGCGAGAAGGTTCACACCAAGATCATGGAAATGAGTGAGGGAAAGTTTAGCACGTTGTTGGGAAATGCTCTTGTTGATATGTATGCCAAGTGTGGAAATATTAGGAAAGCAATTCATGTGTTTTGGTTGATAAGAGATAAAGATGTGGTCTCGTGGAACACGGTCATTAGTGGGTTGGCCTTTCATGGCCATGCTGAGGAATCACTTGGTCTGTTTAGGGAAATGCAGAGTACCAAGGTTTGTCCAGATGAGATCACTTTTGTTGGTGTTTTGGCAGCTTGTAGTCATGTTGGGTATGTTGATGAGGGTAATCGTTATTTTCATCTTATGAGAAATAAGTACAAGATTGAGCCAAACATTAGACATTGTGGGTGCGTGGTGGACATGCTGGGACGTGCTGGACTTTTGAAGGAAGCGTTTGATTTCATAGCTTCCATGAAGATTGAACCAAATGCAATTATTTGGAGGAGTTTGCTTGGAGCTTGCAAAGTTCATGGAGATGTGGACTTGGCAAAACAAGCAAATGAGCAGCTGCTCAGAATGAGAGGGAATCAAAGTGGGGATTATGTGTTGTTGTCAAATGTATATGCTTCACAAGGTGAATGGAATGGGGCTGAGAAGATAAGGAAGCTGATGGACGACAATGGTGTGACCAAGAATCGCGGCTCTAGCTTTGTTGAGGCCCACAGTTGATGATCGTCAAGTATTATGTGGTAACATGAATGTTGATCAATTATTGAAATATCTTTTATTCACTTTGGCAAGACACCAAGTAGTAGGTGGATCTAAAAATGATCTACGTTCAACTCCACACTGTGGCACTGATAGCCATAAAGTGAAACTTCATAACTGCAGGAGGAAACTAGTTCTGGCATGTTCATGCAAAGATCAATTTGTTTCTGCGGACTGAACATGATTGGGTGGAGTTACATTTGATCTTTGGATCTGTTAAGATGTTTGTGCCTTCAATGTTTCAAGTCATTGAGAATGAATCAATTCCATTACAAAGTTCTACATATCTCAAGATTTGAATTCATAACCTGGATGAGGATTGTCCATAATTCAGTGATTGGAATTTCGATGGACTTTGCTTGGAGCTTGCATAGTTCATGGAGAAGGGACCAGGGTGGTGAGTGGAGAATATTTGATGTGCCTGGGTTGGAGGACAACATGCATTTTATAGGCATATGCTCTTCAAATCCATCAATGCACTAACAATGCTAAATAGTTCCTTTTGAAAAAACAAAAGTTGAATAGTTGCTGTCAGTGTTGAGAGGCTGACTTCCAGGAAATGTAACTGATCAAGATAAACTAATCCATTGCTCAAGACTTTTGCCTTCAATTGACAACACATCTCGCAACGGGCTTTTTGAGAGGGATTCATATGGAAGATACATTATTAATGAGAAATAAGATTAGTCCACATAACTTCTAATTATGAGTACCTTTTGTTTGTACAGTCATTTTTCATAAAAAATTTATCAGCAACAAACAAGTATATTATTAATGGCACAAGGTGCCTCCCTTAAATTACAATATTATATTTTATCTAAATATGTTTCTCAACCCTCCGAACATTCCATCCTTTCTTATACATCTTTTTATTTTACATTCTCAATCTGTTTACATATTACTATGAAATCCACCTATATTTAATTCTACATATTGTTTTCTGTGTAATAGTGTTTTTTTCATTTTAATATCTCTTACTCCATCATATCTTCCTTATTCTCTCCCCATATTTTCATTGAACTGGTACATAATGGTTCATACTTGTCTTACTCTCGTTAGAAAGACCTTTGATACATGTATTTGTCTGAATTGATTACCAATAAACTTTCGATCCAGATATCACTAGCAGGTCTTTCGAGAAAGATTTACAAAAAAAAAATACAACAGAATTGAAACATGAGTTTAATTTACATAAAAAATTAACACAATCTCCGATTTAAAATCTTAAGTTTATGAATTTTCTTTTTGTTATATAATTCTTTTTTTTTTTCTCTTCTTATAAGACTTAAACTCACCTGCTCAAATTTCCAACAATCACGATTTTTTTTTTTACAATGCCTTGATGTATGAGGGTTCTTGTACCCTTTACCCATTACAGACTAATATAACTTGTCGTTGGTGATAAAAAAATGGCATATTTTCGTTTCATGCTGGAAAAGTTGCTAAAGCCAGTTCTTAAAGTGGAGTAACTACTAACTAGTGTACTAGTTCTATTTCTATAATAATTTTTAAATTAACTCCACAGGTTCCCACGATTGGAAACTTTCTTCTTCGGAAACTTTAACTTCTCTGTATCTTTCTATTCTATGTTCACTATTTTGATAACTTTTTCTCTTTATTTGACTTTGAAGTTCATAAGGATGAATGTACTTTAAATTTTGTATTTGTAAATTCTGTATGAGACAACTGGATAACCGATGCTTAATCAATAATGGAACCACACTTGTCGAAAAATGGGAAGGGGGGATATATACCCTCACATGTTTCATTTTTTTAAAACTATTCAGTTAGGTTTTGTCATCTTTAGATTTGTATTATCAACTGAACTCTATTAGTTTAATTTTAAAATATGTATGCATTAACAGTGTAAAGAAGTTACATTGATATCTAATTATATATTGGATATATATGATACGATTGTTAACTTCTGTGCTACATATATTTCAAAAATTATATTAAAGTGACAGATTATTGATTAAAACTGCTTACATTACAATGTATCAGAAACAAAATAGTATTACAAAATAAAAATATAAATGTGACAATTTATGATAACATAGAAATACAAAAAATAATAGATCGAGTGTTTTTTATATTATCAGTTACACTATCAAACAAATATAATATCAAAAACAAATTTAATAACCAACCACACCACTTGGAACATTGTAAATACATAAGGAAAACAATGAAATGCAGATCAATCTCATTTATGAAATAAATTTTTGCAGTTTCATCAAAGACTTCTCCAAATCATGTGATTATTCTCTCAACTGCACCATGTATCAGGTATAGTGAACTAAGTCTGGAAATGAGAAAGAACAGTAAATTAATTAACCAAACTTTTTGAAAAAGTTGCATGACTTACTCTTGACCTAGATCTGTGCATTATTTTATCTTTGTGGCGTTTCTTGGTGCATGAGCCAGGCTCAACATGTGTGTGAATGGAGTTGACCATATATTGAAAATGTTCATCCAATATCTGACATGGGAGAAGGAGGCCTTAGCGTAGCCATAGTTGACTTGCCGGTTAACTAGTTAGCATGGGAAGATGATGAAGTAGGTTTTCATAAGAATGCCAAAACAAGCTTAACGGCAAGTCATCCTTGGCTGCACTACAAGACCTCATTCCCACATGCAAGACAATTTGGATGAAATCTTAATTGCGTCAAAACTCTCTCAGAATTTAGTGTGACCAATCAAAAAGAGAGGTTTTTTTTTCCCAAATGGGGAAGACAACATTCTGAGCTAAGAGGAAGGGAAAAGGTGGAAAAGAAGAAGGCAATTGGGGTTGAAGGGTTTGGTTGGCAGGAAATGAACGAATAGAGTTTGGTTTGAAGCGAACAGAAAGGTTGTGATTAGTTGTTGTTATATAGAGAAATTGGTTATGGTGTTAGTCAGAGCAAAGCATTAATGCATCACTGCAATGGGGACAGCCAAAAACTGTCCTTTGTCTAAGGGAAATTTTGAAAAAGGAGGGTAATGTTAGGGTGGTGTTAGTGGTGGATGTGACTTTGCATGGGTGAAAAAGCCAAAGAAACACACTTTATTAGATGCATCCCCATCACCAAAGTCTGAGTAGCTAGTTTCTCAGATCTCTTATTAAAGCTCATTTAAGGGAAGTAGCAGCTTTTGACCAAGTTGAAGGACCATCCTCTAACTAGGACCCTACTGCTGAGTTGGGTGGAAGAATTTACTGCATTTGGCTACCACAGAAACACAGCATTAGTGTGTTACTTTGGTGAAACTTACTCAGAAAAACACTTGTATGTTTTTCTACCTACCATTGCCCATTTCACGTTTTCAAAGTTTTGCTGTCGCATTCATTAGGAAGAAAACCCTTCCTAGAACATAAAAATTACCCCTTAAGTGTATCTTGTTGATGTGGAGAAATGGGTGTGTCCCATTGTTGAAAGCATTGGTGCTTGTGGATTAACTGGAATTAAGAGAAGGACAGTTTTTGGTAGAAGTGGAAGAGCAAAAATTTGAACAGTTACTTGAAGAGGGTCGCACAACAATTAAGAGAAACCGCAATTGTTGTAAAAGTTGGGACAATTGACGTAAGACAAATATCTCTCCTTTCTGATAGTATGACACATGTTTCCTACTAATCCCGCAAGGGTATTATTAGTTTTGTTTTAGATAATTGAAGGAACTTTTATATTTTATTTTTGTAAATTTAAAATTAATGGATTATTTTAAAGTTATTTATATAGTACTCATGTTAAAATTAATTATTTTTTTAATAAATATATAATAATTATTAAATATCATACACATGTTTAATTATTTTAATGTTAAAAAAAATTGTATTAAGAAAATTATTACATTTTATCTTCTTTTTTTTCATTTTTTAACCATTAGAATTTATCTCTAAATATTTAAGTGTTACATACGAATTGGCGTTTATCTCTAAATAACTAAATATAATAATATTTTATCACTAAATTGTTATTCGGTGGAAGAAAACTCTAACTCATTTAACAAACTCATCAAACATAAATATCATTAATACTTGTGAAGAAAATACATAAAAAACATTTATTAAATAAATGGTCTAATGACGAAAAAAGAAGGAAAAATGAATCCTTTGTTTGGATGTAATTTTTTTTTCAAAATCTCTATTTTTAGAGAAAATAACAACAAAATTAAAAATAATATTAAAATTTAAAAAAAAATAATTGTTCCTTCACCAAACAATTGATATTAAAAAATTCTCTTAATTCTTTCTACTCCAATCTTGTGCTGAATTATTTTGATTAAATTTAAGATGCAACATATTGCGGAACCACATAATTGTAAGTCGTATTACTTGCAGTAACTAATGTAGGGTATTACAGAAGATTGGTTCACACAATCTCGTGTCGAGCCCTTACTATAATCTTTTTTCCATCAGCCTCGTCTAGGTACACCATCAGATCTCCTAATAAAAAACGATAAATGGATAAATGTCGAAAAAGATACCATCTAACTCATCCTTTAGAAACACCTTTTTTTTTTTTTTTCATACACTAATTTGCCAATTTGTTTAACAAGAAACCCGAAAAATAGAAGAAAACCGATGAGAACAGAATAAAAAAGAAGCTAAACCTACAATTCAAGTTTCGATAATGAGACATCAGATCTTCTCTATACTAATTGTTCAACGTAATCCATCACCATCAAAATCTAAATATCATCACAGGATTTAGAAAATTCATGAATTTTAGGCTTGTGAATTCCCAACTCACAGAAAAGCACATTTTGCTGCTGGCACAACCGTGCATTGTATATAACCTTAAGCCAGAGCTTACCTGTTCCATAGTTGAAATGACCTGACAAAATGAGTAGCATAAGTGATTCCGCTGATTCAATAAAAGTTCCAGAGAATAGGGGTTGGAAAGAAAAACAATACATACCACAACTTTTCCCACGATATTTGACATTGCTTGATTTCCAAAATCACAGATCATCAAAATGACATATGTTAGCCTTTGATTCGACCATTTTTATCCAACTGCCTAAACAAAATACAAGGCAAACATCTAAAATAAATTCAGATCCTCCACGCCTCCTGTTCATTACAGCTAAATTTCTAGACACGTAGTGGGTAAAGTTAGTCAACCCATATAATATCCAGAGAGCATACCACACTAAACAAAAAAAAGAAAATAGAGAAAAACCTAGTTAATTTTTCCCTCTTTTCTGGCATTTACGCTAGTCCAATTGGAGCACTAGTTCAGGTGCAGACATGAACTAGCACATTTGCCAACATCGGGTTCCAAAAACAAACATCAATATGCGACAACTTTTTACCAACGCTATGTTAGGCCTCTAAAACAACGTTTTAGGGCAAAAACTTCAAACACTCACTGCAAATTGATTAAAATAGCCTGCGTTTTCACAGGCTGTAAAAACAATTTAAATACCTAAATTATACTTCAGAACTGTGTTTCACCTTCAATTTCCCAAATTCAATAAACAAATATCCTTCAGTTCTATACGCAACATACATATGGCTAACCATAATTCATCTAGTAGGAACCAAGCTTTCACCAATAAATTAACGATCTCATGTGGCCATTTAATGAGTTTCAAAATTGTACACTGGCATGCTAGAAATTTGCTCACTTCCTAAATAAAAAAAGCATGGATTGTAAGATAAATGACTAAAAAAGATACATCAGTAATATTTTCTTTCTCATCTGACATCAACTTTTAAAATAACCATCCCAAATAATGTTATCTAAAATCTGATAACTTAATTATACCATTTAATATATTTTTTTCAATAATGTACAATGGTAGAAATAGGAAAAAAAAGTTATTTTCCAAAAATACTAAATCACAGTTTTATTTCGGATTAGATATTAATATTTACAATAATTTAAATCAATTAATCATTAATTTTCTGATTCAGGATAAATTTAAATTCCCAATTCTATATACAGATTTCCCATCTAACAGTTCGAATCCCACGATCCCAACAACCGTGATTATATAGCAATTGCTCGACCATAATCACATAAGGCCTACTTTAAGATCCAAAAAAAACTATGTTTCTTTCATTGAGGGTCTATCATCTATTATGTGACAAGTGGACAATAGCAAATGCCTAAGAGGTAAAACTAGTTCTTATTTTGGTAAATAGTTTTTCAATTGACACCAACTGGAACCTCTACCCTCAGAAACGAAGACACGTCTTTGAATAGAATTATAGGTCAGACTAAATACTTCTGCAAGTTATCTAATGGGCTACACATCAAAATAAACTGGTTTTGGTAGGAAAACCCCAAGGAAGTCAAGTTAATAACTTCTCCGTGCAAAAGAATTACAATTAGGCTGAAATTATGACTGGAACAAGAAATTACAACAACGACCAGCCATGTACTATATTGGCCTTGCGGAGAAAAGACAACAAACAAGATATTAATCTATTTCTCAATCGTGAAAGATTTTGCATAACTCCAAATGCACGTTACCTTAAGCCAAGAAAGCACTAAGCTTCAATGCTACAATCAACTTCATATATAACACATAGCATACCTCTAATTCATCATATCTGAAGTACTGAACTAATTCCATAAATATGAATTATCATAGTCAAAATTTGCAGCACACCCTCTTGCTTATGTCAGGAAGATATTGATACCTGCAATACAGACAGACACAAGCTCTACCACATTTTGATGCATAAACACGGGGTCAACTTTAACCAGGAATCGACATAAATTTAATTCATATAACTACAAAAGTGCATAGTGCAAGTAATAGTGATCTATCAGGAAAACAAAACCCAATAATATAACAAATTAACAATATAGGTATACAACTGTCAACGGATGATAGCTACAAGGTGCTTTAAATCTAAAGATAACTGAACAGGAATTGAAAAACAGTTGAAAAGGCAAGCCATCTCTATATAGGTTCTTGGGGTAGCATTAGTTATCAAGCTTGTGAAATAAGGTAAAATGGACATGGCCAGTTTCACTAGTCTTCACATGTTTGGTCCTCTAGGTAGAGGTGTCAAGGTGGGCCATGAGTTTGTGAAACCTTGGTTCATCTGGTCTTCCGGTTTAGGCAGTAGGCATCAGGCTTCACAGGACTCAGCTGTTTGGATGGGAAGGGAGAGGCAACAAAGGGAAAATAAGAGCATCAGAATTCTAAATGGTACACTGGTCAGGTTAAGATATCAATCTGTTACATACTAATGTGAATGACCTATATTATAAGAAGTTGCCAGATAAAAAACAAAAAATAATGAAAGCTGTAATATACCTGCAGGGACCCATCAAGTTTTAGTAAGCATGGTTTCTCCTTCGAGAAGAACCATTCTGAGTAGACCTGACAATAGATGCTAATTATTAGTATTGATGAGTTTAGGAACTCTGATTACTAATCAATGAGAGTAGCTTTCACTCAACATGGCAGGGAAGACTTTAAAATAACAACTATACGTGGAAAATAAAAGAACATAATTAGTTACCCATAGCCACTAGTCCGTCCCAAAGAATAACTTCCATAAGCTCCATAAGCACCACCACCACTACCAAGCTACAGATATATGAAATCAACAAATTAAGAAATAACAGAAGAACTGGAAAAGCTAATTCACAATAAATTTTCACACGTGTGTGAGTATGTAAAAAATAACCTGTGAACTTCCATAGCTTCCATAACCATCACCAGATGCCAAATCACTTGAACCTCCATAGCCACCAGAATATGCACCACGTCCATGTCGCTTACCATCTCTACTGTCATAGTTCAAGCCATCTGATCCATCAACTGAAGTTGGAAGATATGGAAGCACCGGAAGGAATCCTGAGACAGCGCGCTCCTTATCAAAAAGATTTGCCCTCAGCCGTGTAAGTGCTTGCACAAGAGCATCCTTAGCAACATCAAGGTCTCCTGAAATCTAGTCGAAAGAAAAATAAAAAAACACCACAGTCAGAATTATAGGGCCTTGCAACTTTTGACCACACAGAAAACAATACTACTAGTCAAATTAACAATGCCCTTACCTGCACCATTTCATCATCATCAGATGCAATTTTTGGAAGATTTTCCTTTGAAAGGATGCGAATGTTGGCTTTTGTAAGCCTTCTCATTTCAGTTACAATTGTCCCTCCTTTACCAATAAGGCAACCAATTCTTGAGGTTGGCACAAGAAGACGGGTGGTGAAAGAGACAATCCCTGAATCTCTTTCCACTTTCTCACTGCAGCGGGGCAGCAATCGCACAGCAGCTTCTATTGTTGGAGAGAAAGAATCCTCAAAGAACTGCATTAGCACAATTTAAAAACCATCATAACTGCAAAAATCAAGTTTTCATCGTTTCATACCACACTTGATAATATCTATATCTCACCTCTTTAGTCGAAATGATTATCAAACAGTCATCTCCTTCTGTCACTGAACTATCAACTTTGATGGTAGCCCCGGAATCCTGCCTGATTTGATTTATTATGGCACCACCTTTTCCTATCACACCACCAATGTTGCCAGTGGGACAAACAAACCGCACAGTAAACTCTCTCATAGACGCTTCATCCCTTTGGGCAGGATACAGAGACCGGGACCAATCACCAGCATCACCTTTATATCCTCCATAAGCACCCACAAAAGGAGCCACTCCAACAATGGGAGCCCCTGCACCAGGACCACCAGCTGCATACCCACCAGGAACTGCAGAAGCAAGCAGATGCTGAGACCGTGAAGGATTATCACGGATCTGAGCTGCAATTTGAAACAAAGCCTTCTTCACAACCGCACCCTCACCCGAAATCTGCACTTTCAAAGCAAATAAATCAGCTTAAATCATTCCAGAACATTTCTACGCAAAATTTTCTATTGAATGTGCATGCGCGGAACATAGTATTCTTGTGAAGCCCTATCTACTGTGCAAACTACTCCAAGAGTTAGGTAATCTAACTTTCTGTTATCAGCTGATCCAGTTTTACAACAGATTGCGTAACCAAGTTTAAATTGTAATTGCAATCATTTGCTGTGATCCTTAACGTTGTAAAAAATTATGAACATGATACAGATGCAATTGTAATCTCAAGTCACAGAAAGAAAAATTAAAAATTGATATTGCAGACAAAATAAATCTTGATTGGTTGCAGACAAAGTCTTTAAAAAGCTGTAACTGAGATTTTGGCCAAAAGATATTTGTACAATGTAATAAAGGATAGCATGGAAACCGCGACAGCAATTTACAACCTTCCCAGCAGAGCTTTTTCAATTGTATTCAGTTAAATAGTATTCCTATTTGGAAATTAAATCTATCTGACTTTCCAATCGTCTCTCCACTCGTCTTATTAAAGCTTCAACATACAGTCTCAGTCGTACACGCTTAAAATTTCTCAACTTCTCGCTTATCGAATTCCAATATAAACAAAAAAATCATCATTATTTTTACTCAGAAAAAAATAAACCAAGGAATTAACAATTCACCTGAACAAGTTCATCAGAGCTCAACGCACAGGGAGGCAACCGGTCATCCTTAAGGATCCGAATCTGCGCGCCGGTTTCGCTCCGGATATTCTGCACAATCTGGCCGCCTTTTCCGATCACGCATCCGATCTGATCGGACGGCACAAGAAGCTTCGCAGTGACATGGTTCCTCTCCTCATCCTCATCGTCACGTGCATCCTCAGCTATCACGCGCTGGTGAACCCTAAACAGCGCGTCCTGAGCAGGCGAGACAAGATCACCAGTGTCGTCAATTCGGTTGGTCTCCTCGGAGGAACTGTGGATAGTAACGACGCGCTCATCGCAACCGGGGAGCGCGTCACCGATGCGGATCTTGGCCCTGGTGTCGGCGCGGAGTTGCTTGACGATGTCACCGCCGCGGCCTATGACGCTGCCGATCTTGCGGACGGGGCAGAGGTAGCGGAAGACGGTGTCTTCGGCTGTGATAAGAGACGAATCATCGGCGGCAGGGTTTCGGCGCTTGTTCTTGGAACCGGCGTCGGAATCAGAGTGGGAGTGGGAGCGCTTGCCGTAAGAACTACGTTGACCGGTCATCGCAGAGAGTGGGGACTGTGTTGTGCTATCGCCTATGGTTACGTACGGTTTCTTGATATAGAGAGAAAAAGAAGAGTGGTCGTGCGCGCTAGGGTTGGAGATTTGTTTCAGAGTCGTTTTATATTTTTATAACATAAATTCTTTTTTGCAGTTTCCTATCTCCTAAAAGTCTCCGTTTTATGCCATCCTGTCATCAATCACTTCATATGAAAATATAAAAATAAATTTTGTAACAACAGAATCTTATCGTAACAAATTAAATAAGTGTATTTTTTACCATTTGACGGAAAAAAAGAAAAAAAAAAGAACAAAGCCATTGGTGAATTAAATTGAAAACAACCTTTAGAAACACTTTGATTCCTTTCCTCCTTGACCCATATATACATTCAAGATAAAATAAAACTACACCCAAAATGTCTCATGATAATCAAAATTAACATGCATTGAACTGCTGATTGGTAGGTTGCGAAGTTAAAACGTATAAATATAACAAAATACTTTGCTTACCTAAGAATTTCCTTCCGTGTATTGGTGGAAAGTAATTTACTTTTTTAAGTAATATATATATATATAATAAAATATTTTCACTAATATTGTTGTTTTGGGTTATTACCCAAGGTTAAAAAAAAGAAGGTAATATAATGAATGATCACAAGGTGCCTGAAAAAGTTTCAGAATTTAAAAAAGACGAAAAAATGTTTGTTATTGAGTCTCCTGATCAATAGTATATTTAATTTAAATAATAAAAAGATAAATATTAGTCTAAAAAATGAAAATTTATCTCTAAGTAGATTGTTGTCGTCTTTCTAGGTATCTAGAAGTTTATTTGATTGGTGACTTTGTTAGTGATTTATTCATATATGATAAATATGTTTTAGTTTAGGTGTTATTTTATTTAATATTTATATTTAATGACCATTTTAATGTGTAAACCACTTAATCTCATCAACGCGGACTTAATATTCTGTTGCCAGTCCAGCCCGCTGATTATCTGTAGCC
>Ga0099823_1006358_pt1 | contig 11917 bp, 4 predicted proteins | sample CowpearedBW_FD_76831 | JGI IMG/M metagenome (GOLD analysis project Ga0099823, IMG submission 76831) | Root nodule microbial communities of legume samples collected from California, USA - Cow pea red BW | ecosystem: Host-associated > Plants > Roots > Nodule | place: USA: California | collected... | reverse complement strand
GAAATACTGATTCAAATGCACTCTGCAATACTGATTCAAATGCACTCTGCAAAGACTGAAGTACTGCATTAAAATATCTGTGACTGAAATGGCATTCAAATGCAAAGATACCTTTTGACAAAGGAAAGTTTAGGAAGAAGCTATCCTGTCATGGCAAGTTAATTTCTGGAAAGTAACAGGGACAATTGTTGTCTGAGAACACTAAGGGTCTCTTTGGGAGAAGTGGTAAAGAGGGGAAATCATACAATAAGTATGGTTTCCCTCCCTTTTTCCTTTTCCACTTCTTTCAAACAGCCCCCGAGTCTTCTTCGATGGTTGGTGAAGATTGGTTTCTCCAGGACTGGTGCTTCTATATTCATCATGAACTTTATAAGCAAAACTATATTTAGACAAACAATCAGTCCAGACAGGATAATTGTTAAAAGAAAATCACTGAGTAAAAAAAATCAAAGAAAGTAGCCAAACCTTAACAAGAAAAAGAAATTCCTTCGTTGATTATATTTTCTGGATGTTTTGATCGCACTCACACATGGATATATATATATATATATGTATATATATATATATATATGTATGTATGTATGTATGAAGAGAGAGGGAGGAATGAAATTATACTACCATAAATTACTGTTTACATCAGCTTTCAAACCATCAATAAGTTTATATAGAATGTGATTTTTATTATTCCAACTACTGGGTATAACTATATATTGGCTTAATTATATCAATTTTTGTCAAAGTTGAATAATTATTAGAATATAGTCAAACAATTTTTGTTTTTATGTTTTAAAAGTATATATTACGTTTTGTTTGAAAGAGATATCAATAGAATATTAATTGTGGATTAATGTATAACATATTGTAGATATATTTATTTGATAAAACATTAATTCAATGATAAATTTTTGAGATAAAGTTATATTAGCTTTTATGGGAGTGCAGGAAGAAATGGCCCGTTTTTTAGCTCATCTCTTTCTATTTTTGATTTTCGGGCCTCACTTTAAGTCCAACATCTCTTTTACAAAAGTATATAAAATATGATCAACTGATAAAAATAATAAAATAAATTAAAGCATAGTATATTACTGGTAATTTAATAGAAACATTAAATTATTATATTATTCATAGGTATTTTCTATAGGAGGTCAGGGATTGTTGTATGTGGACAAAGGAAATACTCAAATTATATGCCCTTTTTATGAAATCTTGAAATGTGATTTTAATGTGAAGTTCTCTTTTAGAATACCTTTACTAAAATACATGTGTGTACCCTATCTAGTACAGTGGTACTCCTGCCTGATGTAATCTACAGAGCTTTAAAATTGAAGAATGTTTTAATCACTCCTTTGATTCCTGTATTACCTACACACTTGTTCCTTTAGTTTTTATACTTAAAATCATCTTTCTTTAGTTCATACATGTCATTTTTAATCCATTTTGGTGTAGTCTTTACTGTAGAAATTTAAATGATGTATAGGGACTAAAAGAGGAAAAATGGTATGTTCCTATACTAGATTAAAAAATGGTAGGGATTAAACTGATATTAGAGAATAAAAGATATGAAAAATGGTATGGTTAAGTACTAAAGTAGATAAACAATGTTTGTGTAGGGACTAAAAAGGGATGATTTTAAGTATAGTACCATGGTTATCAATATCACACAATTTGCCATATTATGAAACTAAGTATGATTTGATACAATTTAAGCAGTTGAGAATAGAAATTGGTGAATGAATGGTTTTGGTGATTGCTACGAATCAGGCTTAAATTTTGCATATATAGAGGCTGCAGTTGCATTCAACTAACCTAACTCTATTTCCTAACCTTAAATGACATTATGCTGTATGTTTTCACTCTAGTAACTTTTGTGTTGCAGTTGCAAGATGAAACATTTTTCAAATTTGGACCTTCAGCTTTAACTTTTAAGTTTGAGCCGATATTTAAGTATTTTCTGTTTAGTATCAACAGAAAACATTTACTTGATGATATATTTTTTTTTTTAATTACTGTTTAATATCTTTTGATCATAAATAAAAACTATTATAAAACAGTAAAATCTGTTTTAGTTTTGCAAATAATAATTTTGGTTGCAGAATTTTTATTATGTTTAATAGATAATAATTTTAACAAATACTATTTATTAGAAATTTTAATATCATTCTATTATAATAAATTTGACCAAAACTTATGTATCTCATGCTCCAAGAGTATTATTTAGTTTTTAATCATGAATATATTCTTTAATATGCCTTTGTTAGTTGCATATACTTTGTTTATTATTGATCATGATTCTTAAAATTCAATTCATGATCTTGGCGTGTTTTGTATACCATGTACAAGAGTGCTGAAAGAGGGGGTGCTTTTCTAAATACAGCAGTTTGTCAAACAAGTTTGCAACAAAATCTTAATTTTTGAACCATTCATTTTACTTTAATTTCTTGTATTCAGTTCATATCCAACAATATTCTTTAAGATTTTGTAAATTACAAAATATTCTATTTCACGCCGTCATTACCTTTTGGTTTTATTTATACTCAATACTATTTCATTGATTTGGAGTTGTTTACTACCACCTATATTAGGGCATCTGTGTCCTTAGATAGGACATACTGAAACTGTCATAAATTATGTTCTTATTTGTGAGCTTATGTGCAATGATCAAATAAGAACATAATCCAAGTAAGTACAAACCTTACCTTAGAGGCCTATTTTGTGAGGTTGTATTAGGTTTAAATTTAATTTTCTAAAATGGTATCAAATGTTATCCTAACTAGGGTTATTGGGTTTAATATCCCATTCTATTTCCATGCTTGATATGTCTGGTTCTTAGTGTGAGGAGATGCGTTGGAGTGCAAATTTCATCTTACCAGCTAATTTTGTGAGAGAGAGTTAAAACTTAGTCTACTTTTTGAAATTGCAAAACAATTCAGTTTCATTTGATTGTTTGTCCTCATGTCATTGAGTTCTTACCCATTTATTTTGGTAGGAAAGGATGGCATTTTGTTATAATCAACAGAAGTTTCAGCATGCCACTATTTATTGATTCTGTGCTTATTACATTTTGACACAGAATGCAATAGAATTTCCTGATCTCTTTTATTCACCTTGTTTCCACCCTCTGTTGTGAAGTCAAATGTACTATTTTTAACCTCGTCTCCTGTTGTGCTATTATGCTACTAAATGGTAAAAAAAGGAAATTGTATGCTATACTTTATCTCATATTAGCACATGTACTGACCAGTATTATTTTCTCCGCTATGCCTTTGGCCCAACCTTGTGGGAAGTTGTGTTTTGTGCCTGTGCTTCGACTTTTTCAAAATTTATATACCTAATTGTATCTCCCAACTTTGAGTTTTTATCAGTAAATAGAGAAAGTAAAATTAAATTTATTATTTATTGAAATTCTATTTTTTTTTCTAGCTGTATTTATACCAGTTTCTATTTGAATTGTTGATTATGTTACTATTCATGGGAAAGTCTGTTTACAGTTTAGATGTTTTCAATTATTTCAGAGAGGGGTTGATGTCCTATAAACAATTCATTCAGGAGCTTGAAGATGATGTACTGCCAGCTGAAGCTGAGCGTAGGTAAGTGTTGGAATATGATATCCTTTTCATTGCACATAAGCTCACAAAATAACTTATTGGATTCTTGTTGACTAATTATATACTTAATTTATTTTCCTAGGTATCAAGAATACAAATCAGAGTATATTTCTACTCAAAAAAGAGCTTATTTTAATGCTCATAAGGATGAGGAGTGGTATGGATTTTCTTGGTCCACTTCTAAGATTTTTATTTTGATTCCTGGGTTATCATCCTGCTTCAATTACGTGCAATCATCTGATCTTTCCTTTTTTTGATTCTTTTTTGTGTAGGTTAAAAGATAAATATCATCCAACAAATTTACTGACAGTAATTGAAAGGTGAGTTTTGCAGATATTCCTAATGCAAAACTGAGTGAAGCACCCTCTTTACGTTGATGGAACATATAACAGAATTTTGAGTTGGGTGGTTACTAGATAGGATGATGGTAAATTAATATTTTGAAATACTTTTTTACTAATCCTCTCTGCCACATCATCTTTTAGGAGGAACGAAAATGCTCGAAGACTTGCCAAAGATTTTTTGCTGGACTTGCAGAGTGGAACATTAGACCTGTATGTTCTTGCTCTTTCGCACGATCTGCTTTTGACTGCTCTTACTCATGTGATCAATATGTTTTCGTTTCATGATAATTTTCAATCAATGCAGAAATCCTGGTTTGAATTCCTCTTCGTCCAATAAGTCAGGGCATGTCAGTGAACCTAATTCAGAGGAAGAAACAGATGGTGGCATTAAGCGAAGAAGACATGGTAGGGGACCTAATAAAGACAATGATTTCTCAGCTGCACCAAAGGCTCACCCTATCAGTTCCGAACCTAGACGGATACAAGCAGATATTTTAAAAGCTCAGGCTGTTGTTCGTAAGCTTGACATGGAGAAGGGTATTGAAGATAACATCTTATGTACTAGTGACCACAACAGAAATGATGACAAGTCTCACAGTGGGTCTGTGGGCCCCATAATAATAATCCGAGGCTTAACATCTGTGAAGGGATTAGAGGGTGTTGAGCTTTTGGACACACTTATTACATATCTTTGGCGCATTCATGGTATTGATTATTATGGAATGGTTGAGATTAACGAGGCCAAGGGATTTAGACACGTGAGACCAGAAGGAACAGGGCATGAAGAAACAAGTAAATCAGGTTCCGAATGGGAGAACAAACTTGATTCATTTTGGCAGGACAGGTTGAATGGTCAGGATCCATTGGAGTTGATGACTGCCAAGGAGAAGATAGATGCTGCCGCAGCTGATGTGTTGGATGCATATGTTAGAAAAATTAGGGACGAGAAATATGGGTGGAAGTATGGTTGTGGAGCTAAGGGCTGCACAAAGCTTTTTCATGCGGCTGAATTTGTATACAAACATTTGAAACTAAAACATCCTGAGCTTGTAATGGAACTGACATCAAAATTACGTGAGGATCTTTATTTTCAAAATTACATGAAGTAAGTATTAATTAAGGCTTCTTTTATTTAGTGGTTAGCATTGCTGGTGTCGGCGGACACACTTACTGTGCTCTTTCTCCCATTGTAGTGATCCTGATGCTCCTGGTGGAACACCTGTCATGCAGCAACCTCAGGTAGTCTAGTTATTTTGTTTACCATGCACTTGTATACCTTGAAGAATAATATTACTCTATCTTTATTGTCCATTAAAGAATGTTATAGAAACGTTTTGAGGTCCCGGTTTTGGTGGTTGTTTTTCTGTATCGAAGCATTTTAGCATCATTACAGATGTGGTCTGTACTGTTTTCTGCATTTCTCTCTAAATATTTGCTGCTATGTGGGAAATTAGACTTATATATTTTTGTATTAGCAATGATTTTCAAATGCTGAGTCCCCTTTTGTTCTGCTTGTAGAAGGATAGGTCTATAAAGCGAAGATTAGGGGGTTTGGAGGGCCGATTAAAGTATGACCGTGGTAATCGGCGAGACCAGGACAGGAATGACAAAATGAATGGAGACAACAGTTCCCCATCAAATGAAAGGCAAATGGGCAACCATGATGAAGCAATGTATGAATACGGAGGGCCTGGTGTACCTCCATTTACCTCAGATATGCCCCCTCCTCCACCAGTTTTGATGCCTGTACCTGGTGCTGGGTTGGTTTCCCTTCCCAATTTTGTGATTCCAATCCACTCTATTTTTTTTTAATTGAGGATTTGTTGGTGCTTAAATAATTTTTCAATTCTACAGGCCTTTGGGACCCTTTGTTCCTGCTCCACCAGAAGTTGCAATGCAGATGTTAAGGGAGCAAGGAGGACCGTCGTACGATGGCTCAGGAAGGAAGATGCGATCTGGTCCTCATATGGGTGGACCAGCAGGGCCTATAATTGCTGTCCCTCCATCCTTTAGACCAGATCCTCGACGGATGCGAAGGTAATTATTATGCTGTCTTTTTACTCAGATATTCCCTTGCAGGTCTTAGAAATGGTTCACTATCTTAGAATGGTTACATATTTATTTTATTTATTTATCCCATTGTAAGAAAAGCTCATTACTCAAGATATTTCTTTATTAGCTACTATGTTCTGGGAAAAATTGATGGGAGTTCAAGCAAGGATTTCCATGTCACAATATAATATAACTCTGTGCACTTGACAGATATGGGCATTTACTTGTTTGTTGTTCTGGAAAAACATTTACTGATTCTCTATAAATGGTGGTGCAGCTATCAAGATCTGGATGCCCCTGAGGACGAAGTAACTGTGATAGACTATCGGAGCTTGTAGGAGTTGGTGGGATTCATCTAATTTAAGGGATCTTACACTTTCTTGATGAAAACTGCATTAGGGTTCATTTATTTCGTGCATTTGTCTGAGAATCTTATTTTCTGATGTGAAGAGCCGACGGATGTGACTTTGATGATGTTGTACTAGAGATAAGATATTTGTAGAATTCATTCACAAAATGTCATATCATGTGAAAGGATAATTTATAAATAATATTAGCTGATTTGTTATTTACTGGATAATGGTATGCTTAGCATCATGTGAGGGAAAAGTTACTTGGTAAATGAGAAGTTTCACTCTAATTTATTTCCAAGTATATTCTGAATTCTTTTGAGGGATTAACACTAAAGTTTACATCTTTTAAGAGAGATTGATTATTTATTTCGTTGGGTTGAGTTAAAGGGTAATCTGATGGATGGGTGTGGTTAACTGATGTTTAGGAATGGGGTTTTTCTTCTGTGGGTTGCGTATTTTAGAACAATTTTTTTCTTTTTGTCTTGTCCATTTGTTTTATGAACTGTCTCATCCAAAATATAAAATTTGAAAATGTATACCTCATACATTGACAGCGTGCCACTTCATATCTCATCACCAGGGGATGCTTCAGATCGCCTTTCCTCTGCATGAAGTGAAAATGGTGCTTAAGTGATCTGCATTGGGTATACAAAACTAGCAGATGATTTTTATAGACCATTTCATGTAATACTATTTTATCATTTTTCAAGTGGAAAAGAAACTAAACATTCATTTCAATCAAAAAAAGGTTTATTTTCAAATAAGTGGAAAGAAAGAAATTTCAAAGATGACTAAATGTTTGTAATCCCATAGAAAGCTTCAACACTAAAATCTATGCCATTTTTGCACAATCGTTGTAAAGTTGGTAATAGGAATTATTTTGGAGAACAAACTTTCCCCATAGTTTCAGTGCCTTAGTTTGTTTATAGAGCTATCTGCTAGTATTTATTCTTCGTTCAAAACACCAAAAGGATGGAAAATACAAAACAGAAATATAAAGTGAAAGGACTTTTCAGTCACAGCTCACGATAAGCCTCTGAAGCTGTTCTTTGTGCTTCATGAAATTGAGGCAAAACTCACAAAAGAACAGCTTCAAACAGTCATTGTATTCTGGAGAGAAGGGGGAGAGGTACCATGTCTCAATCTCATATCTTCCAAGCTCAATAGTAGCTATATTTTTCACTTTTGTAAATTCCACATGTCCCCATAATTTAATATATATACAAATTTGAAATACAATCACGACTATGACATAAGAAAGCAATGATCACTACTATGACATGATAGCTTCTTCCTAAACTTTCCTTTGGCAAAAGGTATCTTTGCATTTGAATGCCATTTCGGTCACAAATATTTTAATGCAGTACTTCAGTCTTTGCAGAGTGCATTTGAATCGGTATTTCAGATGCCTATTTAAGCATAAAGGAGAACTGAGGTGCAGAATATACACGTCCTTGTAACACACCTCAAATTCCTCTAATAATCACATCTCCCAAATGGCTCAACAAATAGTAGCAGAGAACTGGTGGTGTCAATGCAGGGTGTAAAGTAAACATTTCATCTCAGATGATATGAAAAACTCTCAATAACCTATAAAGCTTACGCTCCAATCCTGCAATGTTTTAAAGAGTATATTGGCTCCTTCACCATATTTCCTTTCTCAACTACCATCATGTTGATAGAATTTCTAGCAGATGTAGCACAAGGAATAGATGAAACAAGGCAGATACATTTATTCGTGCATTGTTTAAATTAAAGAAGAAAAAAAAGAAAAAACTGACCTTTGTGCACCTCCATTTGACAAATCTGCATAACCACAGTTAATATCCACATCTGCAAAATGAATACACAATATAGGAACATACTGACAGTAAACTGACTTCATCTGGGGAAAAGATTACCCTTTAAGCTAACAAAATAACAAGAAAAACTTCTTAAAAAATCTAAGTTTCTTTGCTTGACTTCTGAACCGTCATTTCGAAGTCATTGAATAACACAATCACAAGCTGAAGGAAACTGGTTAATAAGAAAGAAAAAATTGAAAATAATTTGAATGGCATGAGGGGGAAAATATACAAACAAGATAATCCCAATTAATAACTTTTTAACATAAGAAATTAACAGAAACAATAGCCTTCCACTGAGGCGAACAAGGAATTCTAAGTACAATTTTTTAAATATGATGGATGAACAAAATTTCAAAGGACGTTGTAATTGTGAAAGATACTGATTACTTATATTAACTCATACCCATGAATAAAACTGAAATGTCTGATTTTATATTTCCTCAAATATTGAGGTCAATAGGAGTGCTGTCATAAATTCTCACCAAGAACAAAGCATAATTAGACTTATGCAGGTAAAAACATTATTAATTTATTAATCCTTGGAATAAGTTTTGAAAATACCACCAATAATTTGTCAAATTGTAACGAAAGGACTGTAAATGTTACAACTTTACCACACACCAAAATAAAAAAATCTAGTTAGTTGACAAACAGTAAATTTACTAATGAAACCGGTTCATCAAAATAACCCATTCATACTAGTGACAGTATATTATCCAGACAATGATTAATGAATATGAAATAATCAAATCACAAACACATCTAATGGACCTTTTCAGTTGAATGAATTTTACGGACAAAACATTTTTACCTTTTAAAAAGGTTTACAAAATTTAGTTTCCTGGAGAAAAGTAAGAACTGCACAAAAAGGCGTTCTGATGCCTTTTTTAGAAGCCAAATGAGTTGCTTCTAAAAAAGTATTTTAAAAAAGGTTATATCAGAGAAGTTTTTTTCCTCAAAATTCATTGAATTCAAACACATCCTAAGTATTAAATATTCAACACTAGAAGTTGAAACTGATGGAAGAACTAAAATCAGAATAAAGGTTACTCATATATCCTACCTGGGATTGAACAACAAAAGTTGGTACTGAGATCATATTAGAGATATTGATGTAAAAGCATTCAGTTATTCAACTGGATGTTAGTTTTCTATTTCTGTTGCTTGAACAGAAGTCTTGAAAGCCTATATGTACTACCAACAAAGTAGAATGTGTTCTATTTGTCCTTAACTTTTCTTCATATGCAACAATATTCAATTGATACAAGAAAAGGTCTAGAGAACACTAATTTATTTGTAAGATGTTAATGAGTATCGTAAGTAGGAACACAATTATTCCATTAAGAGGGAACAGAAGAATAATGTTGCAAAGCTGCATAAAATTAAATTCCTGTTCATGCTAAAAAATTAGCACAGCACCAGCAAAATTTAGCTGGTGTCCTCGGTCCATTATGAAATTTTCTAAATTTCAGACAAGTAAAATGAAACAACATACATCATTCCATAACAACTTTTGCACCAAGAGCTTTGAGTTTCTCCATTATCTTCTCCCCTTCTTCTTTTGAAACACCTTTCTTTATAACAGAAGGTGTTTTCTCCACCAAATCCTTCGCCTCCTTCAAACCTAAATCGGTAAAGCCCCGGACCTCCTTGATGATTTTAATTTTGGAAGCCGCTTCGTAGGACTCCAGTTTCAATTCAAACACAGTTTTTTCCGGCTTTTGCTCCTCCTTGACCGCAGCTGGTGCTTTTGCTGCCATTCCAGCCAAATTTCCCGCTCCTGCTTTCATAAATCCCACATTAGGCATCTCCTTCACTCCCATTTTCTTCATCAGAACAAGACCCAATTCTGTGGCTTCAGCTACTGTAAGAGATGCTATTTCATCAACAAGCCTGAAAATCCTTTCTGATGGAGGAGCTGGATGATCATTGGGATCAAATGTAGCAGGATCAAAATCAGCAGGAAGAGTTCTTTGGTCAATTTCCACTTCCTCTACATCCTCCTCCTCTTTCCTTGCAGGCTGACCAAAATTTCTTGAAAACGCATTTATGTTACTATAGTTAAACCGCACTACTGTTGGCTGAAAAGTTTGTCTATACAAACCATGGGGTAAATAATGCCTTACTCTTGAAAGCAAGCTCATTCTCAAATGATTGTGATACAGTCTCTCAGAATGCAAAATCAATCTAGTCTAAACACCCATCGTGTTCGCCTAATCCCATACATAAATTGACCCTGAAAGCGGAGAAAAGATAGCTGAAACTTAAAGTTTGTAGAGATTTTTGAAACATTGTTCGACTCATTGGTCCTGTAACGTTACCACATCTTCAACCCTAGTTCACTCGCATTGTTGGACGATAGAAAAAAAAAAGCAACAAAAAAAACGACACTGGAATTGTTTGTGTCTAGATCAAGATGGAAGTAGAACGTACCTGGGAAACAATTCCGTGGGTTGTTGAGCGTTTCGAAGTTCTGCTTTTGATCAATCTCACTGCTCTCCCTTTTCCTTTCGCTGTTCTGTCTGTTTCATACAGAACTACAAATTAGTGGGTTTTGAGGGATTGGTTTGAAGAGAGAATTTGAAGGTCACTCTGGCGGTAAAGAATGGTGAAGAATCATTTAGGGGTAAATCATGTTTAGGAATAGGCTTTTTCTTATGTGACGTTCTAAGTTTAAAAAATTAGAATTAAATATGTTTTTTTTCTTAATTTATGGTTAATTTTAGAATTAGTCTGATGCAAAATTTTGGATTAATTTAGTTTTTTAATTTTGAGAATACGTGAATCTAGTCTTTTTAATCAAATTTTGTTAGATTGATTTGATGTTTTAAACGCATTTCAGAATTGAGGATTGTATTTGAGTTGTTTATACTTTTTGATACATTCTTGTTTTACTGTTGAATCAAATACTATTATGAAATGGACTTCAAATATCAAATAAATTTAACAAAATTTGATTAAAATGATCAAATCCATGTCTTTAAAAAAATGAATGACTAAATTGATTCAAAATTAAAAAAAAAAATTAATTTTAAACTTCTCTAAAAGTAAAGGGAACAAAAACTTAACCCTAAAAATTATAATTCTCCTTTGTTTTCCAAAGTTTCATTCTGGTTGCGTATTTTAGAACAATTTTTTTCTTTTGTCTTGTGTGGACATTTCAAAATGTATAATCTGAATAATAAGGCTTTTACTAAAATATAATGTGAAGAATCAAGATGAAAATTTAATCGAAAAAAAAAGGTTGTAGCTGAAATTTCATCTTATACGGTTGAACTCTTAGTTTTGGGCTTTTAAATACAATTTTGAAAATGTATCTGGCCAAAATGGAATTTAAGTGGATTTTTACTCAATTCTAACATTTTATTTTTATTTTCATTCAAGAATTTAAATGACTTTAGGTATTGAAAATAGTACTCATTATTTTTGGGATACATAATCAGTTGAATATAAAAAGTATTGACATAATTAAACTGATGTTTAGTATATCATGTATATTTTTTGAAGAGAAAATTAACATACAATCTTGAAAGAAACTTTTTATCTTCTTTTGTTTACACACTAGGTTTGATTGTTTAAATAATTGTTTTCTTTGTTTACACACTAGTTTTGATCATGGTTTAACAATCACAAATATTACTACAACACAAGACAACTAGTTTTCCTTTTCTGATGAAACTATTCACTGCTTGAAGTATCCAAATGCACCACAGGTG
>Ga0099823_1006354_pt1 | contig 11922 bp, 5 predicted proteins | sample CowpearedBW_FD_76831 | JGI IMG/M metagenome (GOLD analysis project Ga0099823, IMG submission 76831) | Root nodule microbial communities of legume samples collected from California, USA - Cow pea red BW | ecosystem: Host-associated > Plants > Roots > Nodule | place: USA: California | collected... | reverse complement strand
TTATAATTATTTTTTTAATATAATTCGTTTGACAAATCTAAAAAGTTAATTTTATGTTTGGATAGACATATTTTAAATGAGTAATTCATTCTTATGCAGATAAAAAAATAACTCTATCATTGATAAAGCAAATCCGGTCAATTAAGAAATAATTATGATTTACATTTAAAAAAATATTTTAGTTGATGTTGGTCGGAAAAAAATCCTAATTAAAAAAAATGTTTAGCATCATATAAAAAGATTGTTGTTAGACAAAAAAAAAATCTATGTAACATAGATTGAGAAATAACACAAGCTTACATTGATAAAAAACTTTGAGAACATCGGTCAAAATATAAATCAAATTTAACTTTAGTATTAAAAAAATTCTAGTCAATATAAATTTAAATAACAATATTAAACCAACAAAACGATAACTTTATTTGAGTTAATAATATTTTGATTTTAAATAAATCAACAATACAATAGTCAAATATTAAAGTCCATTTCCTTTTATTTTAAACTATTTGTGCTTCAGAAAAGTAAAAAGGAAAAGAGTCAGTCCTTTTTCTCCAAGACTCTTCATCTCCTCTTTACCTCCCTTTTCTCTCAACTTATCTCCTTTTTCCCAGCCATTGTTCTTCCTTATTTTTAACTCAGTTGCTACCACTCCTTGAAACAGAGGTTGGAACCGAGACCGTTGTGGAGTTCTCTAGAGATTAAACTGAATGTTCCTTTCCTCCGCGTAAGTCAATCTCCAACTTTCGTTCCATTTTTGTTTTATATTCTGGAGTTATAGTTCACTTTGATCTTGTATAGAGTCTCATTTTCCTTACTTGGTATTCTTGTGGTTTAGTCTCTTAATCTGTCTTTGGGAGTTGTGGTGCTCCTTCCGTTTAGGCTCTCTCCCTACAAGTTTACTATGAGTTTGGAAGTAAGAGAAGCTAGAGTTCTTAAAGATTTTGAAATGTTTTGCTTCTTTTAGTCCTAAATCGTGTTTTAAAATGTTGATTGATGTGTGTGATTTTATGAAAGTAAGCTGGATATTATTGGGCTTTGATTTTTTATGTTGCATGCGAGAGCAAGTGAGAATCTGTTGTTCTCGCCCAAGCGAGAAACCTCTAACCTAAGCGAGAATAGCAAAAAACTCCCATTTGTTTCTGCGTGAGTTGTCGCTCAAGCAAGAATTTTTGCCCAAGCGAGAGTAGTCTTGCCTAAGCTAGAAAGTCTAGCTTAAACGAGAAAGTCTAGCTTAAGCGAGAACTTGCAGGTGTGCATTGTGCTCGTTGTTCGAGTTCTCGCTTAGGCAAGAAGGTTCTAGCTTAAGCCAGAACTCGCAGGTGTGCACTATGCTCGATATTCGAGTTCTCACTTAGGCAAGAAGGGTCTAGCTTGAGTGAGAGGATCTTGTTGCTTAAGCGAGACATTCTAGCTTAAGCCAGAATATGGTAGGTTGTTTTTATTCTCTTGTTGAATCTGTGGTTGGCTGAATTCCTTTTATAAAGGCATGAAATATGTGACTATGCATGTATTATGAGATATAAAGAACTGTATTGGATGGATGCGTTTAACCTGGGACGATGATTACTATGAGATAACATGTGAGTATGTGGGAATTTCATGGAGAAATCCCTTTGGTGATAAAGTAGTGTATGTAATGACTTAAGGATTCAAGTAAGGTTACATTCTAACACTCTAATGGATCAGTCAAACTCACATAGAGTAGATTGATTCATGTGGTGAGAGTAGCAGAAGGTTCTAGTCTCTAGTAGGATAATGGCTTTAGATGATCATGGATTTACCTTGTGTGTGGTAGGGTGGAACTCATTGGCAATGGCTCTGTAGAGCAATAAAGGCCACCCCAAGTGCAAGTTTCCAGTGAATCTAATTCATTACATGTATTCGGATAATTGAGTTAGAAAGTCTTTTATTGGTTGTTATCGCATGTTGTTTGTGCTCATAACTTGTTTATTTATCTGCTAAATTATTTTCACTAGTTTACCATTCTCATTTTTGTGCTTTGTTTTTTTGTGGTGTTTTCCTTTTGAAATGATCATCAATGTTGGTATGAGCACATGATAAAACCCCTGATGATCATCAAGATAGTGAATATGTTGCCGTTTAAATTAGGCACATTAGTTATTGCTCATTTGTATACCTTTTGAGAATCTGTTTTATATCTTATATACTCTGTTTTATATAAATTTAAAATTATATAATTTTAAATAATCAACTTACTAATATCGGTTTATAAAAAATAAATTATTTATAAATCATTTCCAATAAAATGAACTATCTTTTCAAATTTCTATATCCAAACAAATTAAAAACACTTGTTTTCAAGTAGAGAGAAGAACAGTGCTTCCTGTAGTTCCATATTTTCTTGCGGTACCCCATAATTTCTAAAATAGCTATTATACCCATAATGAAATAAATAAAAGTGGTGTTTTCTTATTTCAATTTAAATCAGTAAAATAAAATTGTGTAATTTATAAATCATCCAGATTACACGTTCAAAATAAAATGTTTATATTTTTATATTTTAAATTATAGAATCTGAAATATAAAATTAAAACATATTTCAGATTATATTTTTAAAATATAAAATTTTATAATTTTTAACTATACAGTCTGAAATATAAAACTTATATTCTAAATGGTACAATATCAAATATAAAACTTTACATTTGAATTGTATAATGTGGGAATGAAATTTAAATTCCTGATCGTTAATTTACTGTATAATTTGGATGCCAATTTGGAAGAAGGAAGGGTTACTGGGTACAAGGGTAGAAGGAGAACGAAGAGGCGTCAGAAAGTGGTTCTATAGCACTTGCAGTAGCTCTGGTGCCTCCCAATGAAAGATTTGCTGTTATGGGGACTGGTAAGAAAAGAAGGTGGTGACTCTTATAATTTGTGTCTGGGTTGAATTGTAGATTTGAGAGACCAGAAATAGATGGATCGGAGAAAACAATAAATATGAGAGTGAAGTTTATTTGGATTAAAGAAAAGATGATTAAAAATAAATAAAAAATATTTCTGATGTGATTGATTTAATAGATTAAAAAATATTTTAATTGATAAAATTGTAATATTATAATTTTAAATTAAAATAAAATATTATTAGTATAAATTATGTTAAAATAAAATGAATTATTATTTAAAATATAAAAAAATTAATTCATGAAATTATTGTACAATAAAAGAGAATTATTATTATCATAAAATAGATAAATTCTATTTTATTTATTATTTTCATTGTTTATTTTACATAATAATAAAATATATTTATAAATATTTAATGATTATATCTTACGTTTAATTTAAAAATATATATAATGAAATTCATTTAAAATTTCGGTAATTAGATTTAATTTATTGAACATTATTTTCTCTACAAATTTTCTCAATAACATAGAGAAAGTTTAGAAAGACGATGAATTATGATATTCAGTATTTTAATATTATTTTATTCATTGAAATTCACATTTTCATTTCTTTCTTTACAAATAATACACAATTCTAAACAAACGCATCATTAGAGTGTGTTTAAGGTAAGTATTGTTTACGATAATGAAAAAACATTAATAATTTTAAAATTAAAAGTAATAATAATTTGCATAAATCTTTATCTTAATAATTTTAAAATTAAAAATATTAGTAATAATAATAATAATAATTATTATATTATTAATTATATAGAATAATAATAAAATATTAATATTAATATCAATAATATAAATAATAATAATATTATTATTTATATTTAAATTTATATCACATTTATTCTCAAGAGTAAAATGGTAATTATCTTTTATCCATTAACACATTATTTTTTAATTTATTATACTCATCATATCATACACAAACTTTTATCCTAAATCCACTTAAATCACATCATCTTTGTTTTAATCCAAACAACACCACATTCCATCCCATCTTCATCCCTTCAAACTCATCAACTCACTCTCTCTCAAATCTTTTCCCCAATCCAAACAACTCTTAATGAAGGTGAGGGGTGTCGTGGATGTAGGGGGAGGAAGAGGAAGACGGTGGATCTCAATAGAGGTAAAAGGATGTAACTTTTGGAGCTAGGTAGGGAAAAAAGGAGAATAAAGCGTAAAAAATGTCATTAAATTAAATATATATTAAATTTGGATTTTAATTAAATTTAAACTCATAAAATATAACTTTAATTTTTATTTTTATTTTTTTTTGCGGGTAAAGGATAATATTGTACTCGTACCCGACCCATTTACAAACAGGTATTAAAATACCTGTTACCCACGACTTAGGTAGCATTAGGCAGTACTTTAGTACTGCTTGGTGCAACTAAGTCAGTGAACTCCCTGACTTGTTGCTGTTAGGCGACACCTTGTTTTTCCAAACTGAGTTATCTTGGGAAAACTGTGATTCCCACTTCGTTAACAATCAGATTAAGCCAAAGTTTTGATACTTGATCCAAGGTAGATGGTTATTTATTTTGACCATTGGGATCTTTATTTGAGGTATGTGATTAGAGTAATGTTTTTCACTATTTTGACGTACTTAATAGAAATATTATATGTGAATATTAAGATGATGCAATAGGAAATAAATTTTGTACTATTAATGTTTTAATTGAATCAAATAATTTGTGACTGATTTATATTGGTGATTCTAGATTGAAGTAAAATACATATATACACTACAAGAAAATGTCTTATTAACAACCAATTTTAGTGACCAAAAGTTATTAGTCACTATAGTGACCAATTTACAAAAATAAAAATTATTGGTTACTAAAATAGTTACAATTATGAATAGAAAATTATGATTGGTTGCAAAATTATGATTGGTTGCTAAATTAATCACTAATTAATTAGAGATTAATTTAGAAATCAATTATTTTGATATCAAAAACCTTGGTAGCTAATGTTTGGTGACAAATATTCTTTGGTAGCTAAATTTTAGAAACCGATTTAGAGACTAATTATAACTTTTTATTCATAATAATGACTATTTTAGTAAAACCGATGATTTTTTATTTTATAAATTGGCATCTAAATTAGTCACTATAATGACTAATAACTTTTGGTCACTAACATTGGTTGTTAATGAGGCATTTTCTTGTAGTGGTATGACATGGTGTGTTGACTTAAGATTTTGTATGAATGTGATGTGTGAGCTATGTTGTGAATGTGGGGAATGTAGTGCCTCCATGGGAGAGAATGCTACATTAATGTGTTGTTAGGTGGTGTATTGATAAGTGATTTCGTTTAAAGATTATCCTGACTCTGCTAGAATTCTACTCACACCGAGAAAGATATCTAGTTGTGAGAGTTGAAGGATATTTGATACTTGCGGAGTTTGGTTAGGGGTCGAGACTTACACATATAGAATTTAACCTATCAGCTCAATGGAAAGGAGATTCCCCAACTTTGTATTATATAACTATAACTCGTATGAGGCAAAAGTGGGAGATGAGAGGTGCACGATCTCTAAGTCTACTTAATACACATGTCTTTTGAAAGTAGAGTCAAATCTCAATGTTATATAAGCCATTTTAGATATGCTTTGGGTGGACAATTGATTGATGAATTATATGATGTTAATAATTGATTTGAAGGAAAAGAATTTGAATCTATATTGTTTTAAATTGAGTAATAAGAATTGTTATAATTATACTAGCTTACCCTTTTATTTGTCTTGTTGTGGTTTGTTCGCTTGCAATGATCATATTTTATATGTGATCATAAAATAGTGCACATGGAAGATTTGTAAAGTGATAAACATGCTTATAGTTGTTAAGAAAGGGTAATGGTCACTTAAGTATATAATTTTTGTATTATATAGATACTCTAAGTTGATGAAGTGTTATTTATCTTCCAAAAGTTAAGTTTTATTATTTTACGAAGGAATTGTAAATACAATTTATATACTATCATGTTGATTTATACTTTTTTATCAATTATGTAATACTTTAATTAGTAGTATAAATATGCTAAATTGGGATGCTACATAAATCAAATAAAATGAATGAATTTTAATTTTATATTTGTAAGATTTGTTCTTTATTTCGTTTAAAATTAAAAAACACTACAATGCATTAAAGAATATGTCAAAGAGTAAATTTCGTGATATAATATATCTTGTGACACTTAAAAAAATCTTAAGATTTACAAATTAAGATATATTTATCAAAGAAGTAAATAAACTTGAAACATTTGCTGATTAAAAAAATGTTAGTTAAACTAAGGTGGCTTTAGAAATCTCCTAATATTTAAAAATTTCCTAACAATTTGAAGAAATAAAATTGATTTGGTAAATTTAGAAGGTAAGGTGTGAGAAGTTGTGAGTTCAACTCTCACTGCTAACAAAAATTAATAATTATCAATTTCGTCCATGTATATTTACTTTTTAAATTAAGACTTAATTAAAACAAAATTAAAAAGTGAGAACCTACTATATGTGAATATATTAATCAAAGCAAAATATAAGAAGAAACATTGTATATTTTATAGTTGAATATGTATATCTACTTTCTTTATTATTTATAAATAGTCTAGTGTACTCTAATAATTTTTTATTATTTTCCTTTTTCAATAAATCTGTCATTGATCTTGGATGGGTTACTTGGAAAACAATCTTAGTTAAGTTTATTCCAAAATTTTGTTATATTGAAATATTTTGTTTCATATCTTTCTCAATTTTGAGTATTAATCTTTTTTGAATTAAAACTTTACCTAGAATAAGAAATTATTGAAATTATTAATAAAAGAAGTTATTTGTGTAACGTCTCAATTAAATAGATAAATCCAATTTAAATAAAACGCCACGTACATAGATATCCAGAGAGTGAAAATGGGATATGATGGTACACAGTACCACAAACATATTCGTAACAAAAGAAAATAGGCATCACTCGGCCTAACGTAAGTACAATACATTAAAAGTAGCACAACTCTTGTCCAGAACGAGAGAAATCTAACTAATAGCATTTCTTCAGTGGAGGGCTCCATAGAGAGCCCAATACCAGTCCATACCCATCAAGCTGCAGCGTCCCTATTGCCATTACCATTGTCAAGGGCTCTCACATCTGCTCACATCAATAAAAATTGATGATCATCGCAAGGGAGAAAACCACACACATAACAATCAAACAAACAAAAGGATAAGCTAGTGAAAGAGATTCTTATATCATGACACTCAACATGCACCTTTCAAAATCAAGCACAAACAGCATACCTCCACACATGAGTTACCAAACCATATAAGAAACCAAGACTTGACCATCTGGATACGTATCATGAGGCACCACCACGAGACCGTGAAATTATGTCCTAGCACTGAGGCATCACCGCAAGACCTTCGTGAAATTACATCCTTACATGAGGCACCACCACGAGGCCTTCGAGGAATTATGTCCTGGCCTTGAGGCACCACCACAACACCCCGTGGAATTACGTCCTTTTGTTGAGGCACCACCATGAACCCTCACCCCGAGGTTCATGGAATTAAGTCCATTAGATGGGGCACCACCAGGGACTCCCAATAGGAAGGTCCATGGGATTACGTCCATTAGGTGAGGCACCACCATGAACTCTCACTACAAGAGTCATGGAATTACGTCCTACTCAGACTTTATATATATGTTTCACCAACCAATCAGAGAGTTCCCATAAATATTAATATCATGTTAACATGTATATGTATATAAACAACCAATCAAACCATTCACAGTTCCCAATTCATACACAATAAAGCAACATCTTATTTCCATCTCAACCTCATACAGTAATCACGACATCATCCCTCAACCCTTCTAGTAAAGCATGTATATCAGACAGGCAAGCAACACATCAATGAACTATTCAACAACAGTGCCAAAACCTGTCCCCAGTCTCGCTTAGGCTAAAAGGTCTCGCTCAGGCGAAGGAGATCCTCTCACTTAGGCGAGCCTCTTCTCATCTAGGCGAGGGCTCGAACAGGGAAACAATGGACTTTGCAAGGTCTCGCTCAGGCGAGTCCCTTCTCGCCTAGGCGAGACCACTCCTCGCTCAAAATAAAAACTTGTCGCCTAAGCGACAGTTCGAGCAACAGATCCTGGGCGAGCCTCTGTTAATCTCGCCTAGGCGAGACAAGTAGTGCACCATTGTTCTCGCGCGCAATAAACAAGCATTCAAGTCAAATAATATTCAAACAAGTTCCCAATCAATTAAAATCATCAATCAAATCATGCCATCATGAAACGGAAGCAAAACAAGCAACAAGTCGAAATAAACAAGCGAACCCTTGCTTCCCTTATCTGGGGAAAGGGTTAGCAAGGACCTCGACGACATGGCAACGAGCACAGCAACTCTAGGAACGAACTAAAGAGCTGAAATAGAGGGGAACAGAACCATCATCATGAAACTCTATTGAAGAAAACGAAGGGTGATTAATGGAAACCAACACGAGCTAGGGAGAGATACTTACGTGGAGTAGGAAATGGATTTGAGCTAGCTCGAAGAAGACTTAGAGCTAAACCCTAACAGAGCGTTCTGTGTGAAGAAAAGTGCTGTGAGGGAACTGTTTTTGCAAGAATGGCAGAAGTGAGGGGTCTTGGCTGCCTTAGGGGCCTTGTATGCCTCATGGGCCAACCCTTAGGCCCATTAGATTGGGGCACCCTTAAAATTAAAGACAGAAAAATAAAGTGGGCCTTACAATCTGAGTAATTTATTTTTTTTGTAGAACCTTTGTCACAAAAATTTAGTTTTTATAGTTATTTTGTTCCCAACTCTTTAAATATTTTAAATTGAGTGTTATTTAAGTTTTTAGTTAATAGATGATTATTTTATAGTATTTTTGAATTACATTTCGGTGATTAAATCATGCAGTTAAAATATATACTAATATTAAGTTTATGAGAAAAGTTTGTTTTTTATAATTTATGAAGGTGATTATCTAATTTAAGATATGGATATAAACTTAGTCATCCAAGTTATTAATTAAATAAGTTATAGTTTAAAAATATATTTTAGATTCTATAATTTAAAAGTATAATATGAATAACTTAAATTTAGATTAAGTGATTGAAGAGGTAACTATTAGGGATATATGGGGCCGTTTTCATATTAAGAGAGGTGATATTAAGTTGTTTTTTTTATCATTATTGTATCACACGCATGCACTAAACTCACATGCTTAAGGTTTCTTTTCTATTTCATGAAATTTTTCAAATTTTTATATTTGTTGAGATAAAATTTCAAATTCCTTAATTTTAGATAATCAAATTAGTAATAATTTATAAGATTTTATTGTTTTAAAATTATTTACTCAAGCTAGGTATCTTTGTAATAAATCATGTAAAATTCTTGATAAAAAGTAATTACCCTTTAAAATGTCCATATCCAAATGAACTATAAACACGTTTTATCATATGTTTAAATAAATGGTTAAAGTTGTACGAGTGAACAAAACTTTTGAATGTGCACTTGGGTAAAGTTTTACCACCTTTGAAAATAAATCATTTTTACTCATTTTTTTTATCCTCCTAAATTTAGAAACTGGTCTCGTCGCTTTGTGTAGGCATAAAGTTTTTATGTAGAATTGTCATCCTTACTTCTCACGTTCTTACATAATGTCACGCAACACATTTTTAATGTAATTCTTTTTAATGGTAAAGTTACATCATAACTTTTATTTCTCTAGGAAATTCTCAAAATTCCCAAAAAGATGGCACAAGAAATTACAACGTTATAAATTAATTTCTTATGATGAAGAAAATAAGAAGAAATGAAGATAATACGTGTGAGGTGGAAATCAATGTGTTTACCAAAAGTAACTTTAGAATAAATATGTAGAATTGTTTAATATGAATATAATAGACTAATGGAGATAGAAATTTTAGTTAAAAGGGGAGGGATTATGAGTTAGGGCTTAGAATACAAAGTGATTTAGTTGTTACATAGAAACTAGTAATATCAAAAGGACCATCCGATATGTAAAAGTAGATTGAAACATATAAGTTAACTTATCACGAATTTAAGTTTGATTTGGTTGGATCGGAAAAAAATTCTAATTTTTTTAAAGATAAATTAAACAGAATAGCTTACTTAATTTTTGGTTAAATGATTCAAACCGAGTTGAATATAGATTGAACCGTATTCAACAATAACAAGCCCTTCATTAATTGTTTTATTATTTTTTTTATAACTTTTCTATTACAATCATTTACTACTTTTAATTATTTAGGTCGTCAAATTGATTTTTTAAAGATTATAGTATTGTTCAATAACATTTAAATAATTTAAATGTTTAATTAATTTATTTGTAAAATTATTTAGGTTGTCAATTTATCTTTTTAAAGACTATAATGTTGTTTAGTAACATTTAAATAATTTAAATGTTTAATTTATTTATTTGTAAAATTATGTAGGTTGACACCGTAATTTTTAACTAGTATTTTTATAATAATATCTAATTAAATATGTTAATGCGTTAAGAAATTTATATTTTGTAGGAAAAATATTTGTAATTAATCTCTCACTAATTTGCGATGATATAGTGAACGAATGAAATTGTAGTTTGTTCGTAACAAAATAGTTACAGATTTATCAAAACATATATTTGTAGTTAATTATTCTCAATTAAAATTATACTAAATAAAAAAAGAAAATAATTTTTAATTTAAATATTAATTTTTTTTATGGGTACATGTTTATGGACATGAATTATCATGAATTAGAGAGTGAATAGTTATGAAGTAATTGTAATTAACAAAATAAAATTTGTGAGAATTAGTTATGACTTAGCGAAAATAGAATTGCAACAAATTATATACAGATTAGTGAGAACATTATTGTGACAAATTAACTATGGATTAATGAGAACAAAATTGTGACAAATTAGCTATGGATTAGCATGAGCAGTGTTGCAATAGATTAGTTACAAACTTATATGAACAAAGTTGTGAGAAAGTAGCTACATTTCACTAGAAATTATAAAACTTTCTCACTTCATTTATCAAACTTAGATGATAGTTTGATTTTACTATAAAAAAAATGAATTGAGTCAATCCACTTTGATTTTACTATAATAAATATAAAATAAATTAAAGAACAAAACATCTTCACGTGACTTAACTCACCTAAACTACCAACTCCTGGTGGGTCGAGCCGGATTACAAAATTCTTGATTCACCAAAAAATGAGTCGAGTTGAACTAACTCATTTTTAACTCTACCCTTGGTAAGAAAACCCATGTAATTATGTTAGAAGGAGTTTATAAATTATATTATGAAAAGACAATATAATTATTTGGTTTAAAAGTAAAGTGAGTAGAAATTTTTTAAATGATTTTAAAATTACATTTCGAAAATATACGTGAATTGAACTAGGGATGGAAACGAGTTGGGTTTTGCATGGATAGTGTCTACCCGCTACTCGACCAGCAAAAAAAATCCATTTGTTACCTTGCGAATATCCATATAAAAATACATGTGAGTTCTTTAAAGTCAGCAGGTATCTATAGATACTCTTGAATATTTAAAATAAATATATTTTATAAATTTTTAAAATAAAATTTAAAAAGTAAAATAAATTTTAATTTTAGTTTTTTCGGGTAACATATACTTGTGAGTGCGAGTACTATAATACCTACACTCAACCTATTTATAAATGGATATTAAAATACTTACTACCTGAGGGTAATAAATATCCTAAGTATTAAATATTTGTCACAAATTTTATCCGCCTGCGGACATCATTATTTTTGCTATAACTAAATTAAACATGGCATGGAAGATTACTCGTTAAAAATGTCATGGACCATATGAGTATATACAAAATAAGGGTATTTTAAAATGGAAACAGCTAAGTGTTGAAATAGTTTTGAAAACATAAAACAAAAAACTTGAAGTTTGATCAAAAGTCGTTTTAACAATGTCTCTCCTTTATGAGTAATAAACCTTACCTTAAGATT
>Ga0099823_1006351_pt1 | contig 11922 bp, 9 predicted proteins | sample CowpearedBW_FD_76831 | JGI IMG/M metagenome (GOLD analysis project Ga0099823, IMG submission 76831) | Root nodule microbial communities of legume samples collected from California, USA - Cow pea red BW | ecosystem: Host-associated > Plants > Roots > Nodule | place: USA: California | collected... | reverse complement strand
GTAGGTACGGACGGTAAAACGTAAAATAATCTTCTACTTATACACTTTCTATGTTTATTAGTTTTAACTTTAAACATGTCACATTATATCTAAATATAATAATTAATTTGGGTTCATTTGTTTATTTTCAATGTGAGCCAAACTGCTTGATTGAGAAAAAAACATATTAAAAATTGACAATAAAAAAATCATTTTTAATTTTTTTTTAATATAGGTTCTTCTTTAACTTCCTCATGTCATTATTTATTAATCCTTTATTAGTAGAATGTTGTAAGAAATTATTTGGCGCATTACTTAATGATATAAAATTGTAACCCATTAATGTTTTGTTTAGAGGAAGTGATGCAAAGAGTCTAAAAAGGGAAAAAAATTAGAGTAAAAAGTGTTATTTTTTGAATTAGGTAAAATAATAATGAAAAGTTACATAACTTTATTTATTGATGATCAGTATTAATATTATTTTTTAAATTATTTATAGTTAAATAACAAAAAAAGTTCATAATCGATTATGAAGGCAATGTAATATATTATCAGTTATAATTGCTCTGAAATTAATTATGAATGTAAAATATATTTTAAATTTTTTTTCTATATAAAATAATTGTATTACATTGTAACAAATGTATACTTTCTACGTAAACTTTTATTCATCAAACGTATAAAGTGACTTATTTCTTATCTCTCTTTTTTCGTCACATACGAATTAGTCAAAAGTACTAAAATCATCTCCAATTTTATTTTATTTTTCTTTTAAGTGTAAGTGAGGATCACTAGATGAAACTTTTTTTTTTCAACAGTGTACACTCTGCTATGATTATATATATATATATATATATAATATTTCTGGCTCTTGGTAAAATAATAGTACTTGAAATAAAACGTTTAGCTTGTTATATAATTGGACACGATGAAAACATAATATAATTGGACAAATATGTATAATTCACTTACAATTAGCAGCATATCAGCAAAACGTGCATAGTAAAGACAACTGATTTTTTATTTTTTATTTTTAAATATCTTTCGAAGGAATTTGGAAAATTTTGAATTGCAAGGAGTTAAAAAAAAGTTGCAGAAGCTAAATAATATTTTATTATAGACGCCACCTCATACTGTAATGTTTTATAAGATAGGTACTTAGTGGTGTTTAAAACCAGCCTTCGAACTTGCATTATTCCTAGGTACGGGAGTTTTCATGAGTTTCATACCTTTTGGCTCATTTCTTGCATAACAGTTTACAAATCACTCTTGCGAATGGGTAGAGGTAAAATTACTTGTATTCTGAATACACAGCATTTGCATGAGCATCGTTCTGAAACATAAATAGTTGACTCACTACAAATCCAACCACAGCTGCATTCATCCACTTGATTCATCACCTGAAATAACAACGCCCCGGTTTTTCTTCCAAATCCTGATTCCCCCAACTAGATATAACGTTTATTTTATGCCCACGGAGGCAAATAAACTAAGAGGAAGCAAATGTCCATCACACCGGTGGCTGTTGGAAAAATCAATTCCAAGGCCAGCCAGAGTATATAGTCTGTCATGACAGGACAGACCCAAAGGCTGAAGTGCCAAAGCAATATATAACATTTCTCAAAGCATACATAATTTTCCATAATAATGGTAGTTTGCTTCACAGTGACCAGGATACAAGTGCATTACCGATTTTGTGAAGGCATTCTATCTGATCCGTGCCTTAAACGGAAGCTACTGGACCTGGCACCGGGCTCTGACCTGCTGCTGGACTGGTGGTATGCTCTCCAACCTGCATCTCTATCAACATGACTCAATGACAATGAAGGCAAGTGGTCTCTTTCCCAAGCATGGAAGTGATTTGGTAGATGGTTTTCTTCTTGAAAATTGCGCCCTGATGAACTCGATGGGATTAGAAAAAAGCCACCACTTTGGTCTGGCGATGTGGCTATTGGTGCTAATTGAGCTGATCCACTGTGACTGCTGGATCGTCGGGAGCCGGTAGTGATAGGTGTCCGCATTGTGGTTGAGTTCGGAGGTTGCTGTGGTTGGTAGTATGCCTGAAGAGCCTGAACTCTATCCCTAGCCCGGGCATTGCTACCAGGATAAGGAGGGATCATTGAGGAAGCAACTGAGCTCCCCGCTCTGGCAGCAGAACTGCAGAAATTAATGTGCATTGAAACAAATATTACATTCATGAAAATAAATGTAATTTACTATTGTGAGGCAACTCTAAATTGTAGTGGCACCTGTGACCGACAAGGAAGGGATGCATGAAAGATCCTGATCTTGGTACATCCGAACCACCCCTGACTGGCCTTTGGCTACCAGGGGATCCTGATGGCTGATCGGCGGCAACTAGACGAGTACTTGCGGTGGAGAAAGGAGGGGAGTGGTGTTCCCAGCTGTGATAGTGAAGATCCACGGCAGGAAATGAGTATGAAGTTGGTATGTCACTGGGCACAGATGAACCATTCCAATGGTTGAAGTTTGAAGCCTCTGATACAGTTCCACCTGAATTGGAGGAGGATGGATGTATTGGTCCAAAGTAAGCAATATACGGGCAAGGATGACTGGCAGATGACACAGCTGTATGTTCAGCAAATATAGCATGTTGTCCCAATACATCATGATCTGCATCTCATCATTCCAGTAAATTAAGAGTTCAGTGTCATGCAGACATCATTTTAAAAAATGGAGACGGTGATGAGCTACAAAAGGGATCTTACATGCAGATGATGAAAACTCCCCTTCCCTGGAAAAATAAGGAATATAAATATTAGTTCAATAAGCATGCTACTACTTTCCATTTGAGTGTGGAGGAATAGTCTCTTAAAAAATGTCTAAAAATTTGACATTGAAAGATAAAACAATTATTCATCAACAACGAAAAAAATGTTTTTAAAAATGCACAATTAACTCATCCCCATCCTCAACCTCCATGTTGAACAGACAATACTCAACTTGGGTTGTGCATTCAAAACATTGTACAAAACATATAGCACTACTCTATTCTCTCTATAACATGGTAAGGAAAGTAAACCTCAAGGGTGAATCCATTTACTGATCTAATTAAAGCACATTCATTAAGGTAGGAAAACTATTTCATGATTCAACAAATTAGAAGCATGATGAAACAACAACCTAGACACAAAGATTAAATGCATTAATGCAACAGGCCTTCATTTTGGCTGCAACTGCAATCTCAAGAAACATACTGAAATATTGCCCAATTAAGCCCAACATAAAAAAGAACTGGGCCTTCTGTTGGGAGTTCAAAAGAGTACTCAAACCCACTTCATTAGCCAATGACATTACTAAAGAAGAAAAAAGGATGAAAGGAAGGCGGTTGCTTCAAAGTTCATCGTTCCCAAATATTATTAGGGTGGAAGCAACGCTGCCAAGACATGGAACAAGCAGAAAGAACTGGACTAGAAAGTAAGGTATATGTCAAACTATATTTTTTATTGATAAAGAGAATCAATCTCTGCTGTGGTATCAATGATTCAGAATAGATATGTTGTACAATAAATTTCCTAACCTTACCAGATATTCTAGATATCTGAACTCTCCCTCTAATTTTCTTTCTCACAACTCCCAACTGACTCTAGTCATCTCTGCCTCTCCATTTTATTACCGAAAAGAAGTAGCTATTCTGTTTTTAAGAGAAACTGGTTCTCATCCCCTATTAATCATGTTATTCCTCCTAACAAAAGGCCCATCTTGTATTCATCCTTGCTTTCAATTAAAATGCAATTCTTAGCCACCAAAATATAAGGGTATAGACAATCTAATTTTAAAAGAGCTGTTTCCGAAAGCACAGAAAAGCCTCCTAGTTTTTTTGGGGGGTTATACACTAAACCCCCCAAAACCAAACAGATACATTATGATTTTGATGAATCCCATTGTCTGGTATAGCTAGCTACTACACCGAAAGTCATTCTGTATTTAAACAATTGGAAATAAAGAAGTTCCACGTAAATAAACAGCTAAGGGAGCAACTAAGTTTGCGTTTGGGTCTTCATCCATTATCCATATTTCATGACAAATTCCCAAAAAACTCAAACTAGTAGTTGCGCTTCAATTTAAACTCCCAATGCACAGACAAACACATAGTCAGTAACAACCTTTAAATTTTTACTGACACCATCACCTTCAAAATTGTGATGCTACCCAAGATTTCCACTAGTCTTTGCAACATTCTTTTCTTGTTTGCCATAATAGTGGTTAAAATATAGCAAGGACTTCAGGGTTCAGATTTATTAATAAAATCAGTAGCTTTAACCACATTCGACTTCAATGAACCTAATTAGGTTCCATATTAAAATAAAAACATTTTACTTCAGCGTATTGCATCCCATTGCAGCAACCCTTTATAATAATTGTTAAAATGATGTATGTGAAACCACCAATACAATAAATAAAAGTCAGATATGGTTGTTGCACACTGTAACTACGCAAAAGAGTGTTTTGAAACCAGTCTTTCTGTAACTACTTTTGGTGTCATTTTTTAATTACACAATTTTATCCTTTAACAAATTAAAAAATTTCTTACTTAATAAAATATGTAACTGCAGAACTCCCGATCTATTTACTCAAATGTAAATACATAAGTTCTCCTCTTAAAAATAACTACCACATACGTTTTTTTTCTAAACCATTCTTACAAAATTATATTTCTTAAAATTGTATTATTTTAATGTGATAAAAATGTGGACACAAAGGAGCGATAGTGCATGGCCTCTGGTAGAACAATATAAAGAACAAAATAATACAGCAAATGTCTAGTCCAAGCCAATGAAACAAAATAGATATTAGCTTCTATGCATTAGGCTTACTCGAAAGATGATGGAAGTCGTGTCAGGTTGCCAAAAGGGCACCAATGAACTCCAAAAGACTGCAAACACCATACAGTTAAAAAGGCAGTCAAAATGATGAGCAAGATGTTATCCACCCACATAAAAAGAAAAAAAAAACTACTCCAATTAAAAGAGAGGTAATCCCAGCCATTAAAAGTCAAAGTCCAACTACTAACTAATAAATTGGATAATGAATTTCATCTAGAATTATTAACTCATACATGGCAAATGGAGGGAAACAATAACAGCATATGTTTGTGGTACATTAAGAGTTGCAGATTGAAAGAAAGTAGAGGAGTAAAGGCATTAGGCAGAGTAAGCTCACAATCATCTAAGGCCAAAGGAGATAGTGAAATAATTTTAACTAGCTTCCCTTTTTACTTAAATGTAGACAGCTACGCTTTTGCTTTTGCTTTTGGTCTATAATTTCATATAATTTTATGTAGCATATAGTTAAATGCGCTCCAAATCCCAATAAAACATTCAGAGAATGACTTCTTGATAAAACCAAGCATAGAACAAGTTTGCAATTTCTGTCTCTCTCTCTTGCGCGCTCTCTTGCGGCACACACACATAATCAATAGAGGAGTATTTATGCAAGCCTACACTCAAGTGCAAGCCTAAAATATTAACAAACAAAAAGTTAACAGCACTCTTACCATCTCAGAGTAGCTGAGATCATAAAGGTCCTCGTCATGTGTCCACTCATCCATGCTAAACTCTGGATATGACCGGCTACCATTAGCATAAAGCCATTGACCTTTCTCAATCTTCCGACAATTAGGGCACTGCATTGCTCCTTTTACGTTGAATGCCGAACCAATGCAATCTAAATAATGTAAATCAATAAGAATATTACTATTGCATATATTTTTGTCAATAAGAAATCAGTGCATGCAGAAATTCATGACATCATTATTGATTCACAATTCCACTACTGAAGTATTATTGTTCAGTGTAAGAAAAACTCATGACATCACTATTTCTTCTATATATTCCACTACTGAATTATTATTGATCAGTGTAAGAAAAACAAAACAAGATACATGAGTGTTTCTTTTGCCCCTTGTAAAGTGATTAACAAAGGCGAAGGAGGGACACAACATACCATCTTCTCCCTAAAAGAGAATCATTCTCCACGGATAAGGTGAAGTCAGAAAGTGACATTAAAATGCACTTTCATTTCAAAATAAGATTTACACGTTTATGCCTCATCCACCATTCCAAAAAAGGATATGAAATTCCACCACAGTAAAACCAAACACCATATATATTGACCCAACTTTACATATAAAAAAATATTTGATTTAAGAAACCTGTAAATCCAATCAAAGATCTGAGTTTAAGACCATTGCATCAGCAATTTAAATCCAATCAAGTATTGCAAATTAGTAGATAAGACTCAGAAGCTTCAATGGAAACAACTATCTCAAATGATCCCAGATTGTTCACACCTATCTCAAAGGCAAATGATGCAGCAGTCATCTACTTGAGCAGAGACCGGATAAGAAAGACCAAAAATACAATGTGTGGGACAACTAGGATTGGGGGGAACAGTGACGACTGCACAAAGGTCAATTGATTTTATCTTCTCAAGAAAAAATCTAATGTGATTACTTTTATACCAATTTTCACTCAATGATTAAAAATCAATTAAGGATCCAAGAACAAGGTTCAGATCAGACAATGGAATGAATTGCTATTTCAATCAACTGTCTCCTTAATCATAAGGAACATCCATGATTCTTCATGCGTAAACACAAGCAAAATGGGAAGGCAAAAAATGAGCAATTTCTCAGCCAAAAGCTGAGCTTTCTCCTTCAAAGAAAGGTTTCTATTCCCGTTAGGAACAAGCAATTTTCACAGTTTCATACATGATAAATAAACCTCTCCAACAAGTCACATAGAGTTCTGAAACAGTTTTAATACTTACTTCAAGACCGTAAATGGAATTATTCCTACAGTATTTTGGGTCTACAACCTTTGTTCATATTCACAGCCAATACAGGCAAACTTGATCCTAAGGCTGTCATGTGGGTTTTTCCTTAGTTAATTTTTCACTCAAAAAGGTTACATGGTCTAAGACCCCTAATCCAAAAAATGGTACATATTTGCTGATATGCCCTTTAAACGAAAATAAGTTTTTCTCTCCAACATTTCTTCTCAAAAGAAGATTCCAATGATAGATGATGAACAATGTGAACTTCCTGAACAACCAAAAGTGTCAGCAAGTACTACCCAGTTGTACCCCAGCTTCAATAAACTCTGCTCCTACTTCAGAGCTTGGCCCAACATAAAGTGTCCTAAATCAGCCAGTCAAAAAGAAGAATCCAATGACAGATGATGAACAACATCACCTTCTTGAAAGTGTCAGCAAGTACTGGAAGCCATAAGGTCCCCCAGCTTCAATAAACTTTGCTTCTAAGTCAGAGATTGAACCCAACATAAAGTCTCATAAATCAGCCTGTGAACCATAAAATGAGTTACCCAACTATGCCATTGGTATATGAATGTCAAAGTAACTCACAATTTCTCAAGATTCTCTGAAGTGACTGAAAAGAAGAGTCAACCTAAAATAACACATGTTCAAGAATCCAACCAAGTCTTGAAATTGAGATAGTTGAAGGAACTGTACAAATAAATGAAGTCCCGCAGATGACCTAGATCTTCTCATTGATTTATAAAAGGTACTTGAAACTGAACCCCATTACCCTCTCTATCTAACTTTGCTATAAAAAAGGATGAGAATTGGAAAAGACTGACACAGGATACTGTTGACAAACCAAAAGGGATGAATATTGTTGACTCGAAAAGGATTTTCACATTAAAGTACAAGGCAGATGAATCTCTGCAAACATACAAAGGTTGGAAACCAAAGGTTACTCCGAAACTTATGGGACTGTACAAACTATATTACCATTGGCACACATTTTAGTTAGTAAATTCAGTACAGTGCCAAGAACGTATTTCTGTATGAAAATCTGAGTAACCCACCAAGATATGAAAAAAGAACAGAAATAACAAGGTGCACAACCTGCAGCATGCCCTTTACAAATTACAGATCCTACACATTGGTTAAGAAGGTTAGAAAAGGTCATTAAAGGAATTTGGGACAAATAAAGCCTAGATGAAATAACAAAGAAATTTGAAGTGGCACGCTCCAGCAAACAGAGCTTCATATTTTTACAAAATGAAACAGATTCATGGATGGAAACAAGATAAATTGGATGCAAGCAAGCCCCTACTCCATTCATCTCAAGCATAAGCTATGGGAAGCTAAAGTAAAACCTGCAGTAGACAAAAGAATGAACCGAAGATGGCTGGAAGACTGATCTTGTTTAAACATGCAAGACATAGCATATTCAGTTAGTTTCATTAGTCAATTCATGCACAACCCAAGAGAACCTCACCTTCAATCTGCATACAGAGTTTTACGCAATTCACAAGGGAACCCCAAAAATAGTTTTATTCAAGAATAGAGAAAAAGTGATGTTAGGATCCAATTGCAAAGTATGGGAGTTCCGTCCCATATTTGAAGTAAGGATTCTAGTGTGGACTGTAGGGATCATTGGCTCTTCAACTACAATAGCTAGATTTTGTGGTATGATTCACTTAAGGTTCTTATCAATTAGTAGAAGAGCTTGGAACATTTTTTTCAACAGCAAAGAAGCCTAATAGGTATTGCACTACTCACCAAAGTAGTCAAAGGGAAAGTGCATAACAAACCAACATGATCGTAATGGAGTACGATGGGATGTTAGAATCCAGTTGGTATAGGACTTGAGTCCCACAATCGACGTATAGGATTTTAAAATAGGGTTAGCTAGACCTTGTTGGGCTTTCCAACTACAACAACTATCTTTTTATGGTGTGGTTCTCCCAAGGTTATTATCACGCCAATGCAGACCATACAGGTTCACTACTAGTGGATAGAAGATTAATAGTCACATACTGTACTTTCCTACAAATAAATTTAGTTAAATGAAAAGGTAAGAACACAACACGGTAGCTAGATCATCTACGGAATCAAAATTCAAATCTATTATTCAAGGAGTTCTTTTGCATCTATGGATAAAAGTCATCCTAGATGACTTGGAACTTGGAAGTCAAGTAAGTAGCTCTCATTACGCTCCATTATAACCAGAAGTTGGCGATTGATATAACTCAGTCCTACAAACATGATAGGAGTATAGGACAAAGCATGATGAAATATATAACCATTTTACATGCCATCATGGAAAAGCTATCAGAAAACCTAGTGTGTTTCCATCCAGAGAGCAAATAGCTCATGTACAGCACAGAGGCTGAAAGGCTCCAGTTTCCATGATCCAATTACCAAGCTAAGAATGGAAGACATCTATTAATAAAACTGGGGGGAAAGAGATAAAGCTGAAAATGTGGATATTGTAAATCAGATGTAAATCATTTCAGTGTATCAGGTTTCAAATCCCTTGAATCAAAGGAATCTGTAAAGGAGTCTCCAGGAAGCTAGTCCTGATTATTAGGATATAATTTCTGATTATTGGGGTGATTTATTTCCTTATGTATAGCCTTGTACTATGCTAGAAATACTTGTGATATTATTATTCTATTCTCTTTTCAGATTGCAATTTTCCAGTTATTGAAAGTCAATACTAACATTACACACATAGTAATAAAAGATCTTAGCACTAGAGTAAACAATGAATAATGTAATATACTATTTCAAAGATGACACAATTCATAAAAACAATATGTGAATAAAACCGCAAATTGTATGCAGGAAACTAAGCTCACAATGAAAATATTAGTACAAACTTAATCAGCCCCATAACTATCCAAAGTTAAAGTATGACCAACAACATTGAACACTTTAACCGTCAGTTAGTGTTAAATGCAATATTAAATGCATGACACTCATAAAAGAAGCATTTCAAGATAGGGAGTGAACATCAGCACAAGGTTAAGTAATCAGCTAGTAATTTGTCCACCCTTTAAAACCAAAAATCTTTCTTCTTACGGCTAATGAAGATAAAACATATTCATGGACCTAACATATGATGCTTTACAATTAAAACCAAATGGCCACACTTTAACTTGCTTACATTATCAAATAAATCAATATGGAAGGGTCAATTATAAAAATGAAAATATTAAAAGCTAGTAAAAAATAACAACAAATAACTCGTAATAACATTCTCAGGGGATATTCACAGTAACCTCGTCTGAGGTTAGCATTCATTTAAATCAGTCTTGATTTCAAAATTACACCTAATTCCTTCGGACCACACTTACTTCTAATATGATCCACATGGCCCAAAACATTAACAAAAATCTCAGGAGTATGTAATTTTTTAAAAAACAGAAGGTGTCAATATAATAAGGGATACAAGTGTAATTTTTCAATCAAGAAGCATGTAAGTGTAATTAGCACTAAACTCAGGGAATCCCATGTTCCGATGTACATATCTGTTTTATTTAACATGACATGACACGTGAAATTACTTTCAAAGTGTACATGTCAAGATTGAATCTGTTTGATCATAGGATCGCATAGAGTCCTTCACTTGTTTTGTGACAATGAGAACAAAATTGACAGTGTCAAGTTGTGAATTGTAATTTTAACTTCTAAGAAATACTTAAACAGAAAGCACCTCAGATATTAACCGACAATGACAAGAAAAGTGATTTTATTTCTAATATTCTTATAAAGCGTTTAACAAAATCCACTGCTGACCTGACCTTGATGCATTAAACTCAGAGAAAGCTGCCAACAGAGAAAACAGTGTACATTGAAATGACCACTGCTAATTCAATCCAGACCATAAAACTCTCCTAATAAACATCCATACGACCAATTGAAAATATTTCCCCTAGCGAAGAGGATTATGGTTGTAGGTTTAATAAGAGTACTTCATTAATATTGTTCACAAAACTGTTGGGGTGCTATATCCATAACGATTTGGACATTATAATAGAATGATTTGATTCATATCCACATGTGGGGCCTATTCCCCTAAGATCCCCTCTATTAAATTTCAACAAAATGAGATGTTTAGTATAATTGTCAAACTTCTTTTTAACATAGCACCTGAACAATAAAACAAGGGTTATCCATAATCTCTATTTTGTTAATTTTATATTTGCATAACAGAATCTTTATTCTAAGCTTCAGATAAGGAGGGTTTAAATCATGTAGAACATTATTTCGGCTGTTCAGGAAAAAAGTTGATATACCTTTTGTAAATATAGCCTCACTAGGCTCCACAGAAAACTAAAGAAACCACACACTCTGAAGTTCCTCACTGTTGTGATGACCCGACTAACAGCAATCAATACATACTGCTAAACATGAAAGACTGCCTATATTATGCAGAAATTCCACCAAATTTATGGAAAGTTAGTCAATACGACACATTTTCTTTGTTAACCAATTCGACCAGACAAAAACAAAAGAAATCACAAACTACTGATCTCCTCAGTGTTGACGAGACCTATTAAAAGCATATGTGGTGACTGCTAAACAAGAGCAACCAGGCATATGCAGAAAATCCACCAAATCTATGGACAAATTTAGTAAAAACACCACACTTTTTGTTGCTGACCAATTCAACAAGGCCAAGACATTAAAATCACACACTGTGGAGATTCTCGCTGTTTACAAGGCCTATTAAAAGCAGTCAATTTGCTCAGCTAACCATGAGCAACAACATGTATTGCGCCGCAATTCCACCAAAATTTATGGAAAGTTAGTCAAAATGTCACAATTTTTGTCTTTAAGCAATTAAACAAGCCACACTCTGGATTTCCTCATTGTTATCAAGACCTGTTAAAAGCAATCAATACATACTGATAAACATGAGCACCTACACATATTATGCAAAAAATATCCACCAAATTTACGCAGAGTTAGCCAAAATATATCTGAATTTGTTGTTAAGCAACTCAAGAAGACCAAGACAATGATATCACACACTCCCAATTTTCTTATTGTTGACAAGAGTTATTTAAAGCAATTGTTAAGCAGGAGCAGTTACATGTATTATGCAGAAATTCCACCAAATTTATATAAAGTTAGACAAGAATGTTAGTTTTTTTTTTTTTC
>Ga0099823_1006350_pt1 | contig 11922 bp, 11 predicted proteins | sample CowpearedBW_FD_76831 | JGI IMG/M metagenome (GOLD analysis project Ga0099823, IMG submission 76831) | Root nodule microbial communities of legume samples collected from California, USA - Cow pea red BW | ecosystem: Host-associated > Plants > Roots > Nodule | place: USA: California | collected... | reverse complement strand
CTTTTCATAGCCTGAAAAATGTAATAAACTATAAAAAAAAGTACTGTGAAGTATATCTGTTAATGTATCTCAGAAGTAGGACCTTCATGTATTGAACTAATATTTGATATGTTGATTTTCTTTCCATGTTGCAGGATCTTTGTTTCAGCTCTACAGAACACAGTTCTGAATGCATTTAGAAACCTTCTCTCTTCTTCTCCCATGTCACTTGAAATTTTTCGCCAAGAGGGAATATGGGATCTTATGTTTTCAGAAAATTTCTTCTATTTCCCATCCGGTTCTGATGAATCTGCTGGACAGATGTTTGCATACAATGAGAAGTCTGAGATATTGTCTGCTTCAAGGAGCACCGGTAATACAGCAGAAGTTAGTGGGGTTAATAATCTACAGATGGAAATAATTTCATTTGTTGAATTTGCTGCAACATGTAGTGGAAACACACAAAACATGGTTTGTTCTTTTATTTCCCTTTTCTTATTTAAATTTGCTTGGATGAATTTATATTCATACTCACAAACGCATTGAAATTGTATATCTCTAAGTACTCAACTCTAAAGAAAGAGAGAAACATGTGATTCAATCAACCTTGGTCTGTAAAGCTTTCTCTCATCAAGAGGTTGTAGAATGGTCTATTATAGGTCGTTGGAGGACATGCGCACAGTGGTATTGATTTTAAGGTGTGACATTTGTCGGGAAAGAAATCATTGTGCTGATAAGTTGACGAGTTTAGTTCTGTCTTCTAGAGAAGTGTTTAAATGGTAGACGGTTATACCAACTTTTATAAGTTTGGACTTTTATCATAATAAGTAAATCACATTTTTCGGGAAGGAAATCTTTGTGCTGATAAGTTGGCGAGTTTAGTTCTGTGTTCTAGAGAAGTGTTTAAATGGTAGACGATTATACCAACTTTTATAAGTTTGGACTTTTATCATAATAAGTATCTTTTTCCTATTTATAGGGCTTCTTAGATTGTGCATAGCTTCATAGCTAGCCTGATTTTGTTCATGGATTTGGTTGGGTCCCCCATGAGTTCTTTCTATCTTTCCTTTTGTTTGATATTTTCATGTGATGACAAATGATAGATGTTTCTGGGGTGTCAGCCTAGTTGAGATGCCAAGGATCATAATAATGCCTAGCATGAGTTTTAATTTAAAAAAACCATGTGTTTCTGAGATAGCACATTTGTCCTTAGGAAATAAATAGACGAGACACGATACGGGAATAAATAAAATGTTCCGAATAATACGTTTATATTCTAAATTTTTTATTATAAAATGTTCCTAATAATATGTCTATAGTCTAAACATTTTCTATTATATAAGATCAAGTCCATATTTTTATAATTGTAATACTGCTTCTCAAGCTGGTGCATATAAATCAAATGTACCAAGCTTTCATGGGTATATACTTTTTAGATTCTTGTGATTGTATGATTGAATTTAATGATTTGATTATTCTACAAGTATTTATTCCTTGTTTCTGTTGCAGAGAGAATTGTCTTCTTTGCTGGATGCACTTGAGCATTGTGCTTGTAATCCTGAAATTGCATGTGTTCTTGTGAGGTGTTTGATTCGGATCTTGCAGCTTTCCCCTGAGAGAACAATTGCTTCCTTTAAGGCCTTGAGTGCAGCTTCTCGTGTTCTACAAGTTGCCTGTGTTCAAGCGCATGAGTATAGAAGTCCAGGAAGCATGATTCCCTCCAATGAGAAAAGTGCCACGGAAGCATCAGTATCGTTGCAAGATCAATGTACAAGCAATTTACCTGTGACTATACGAAGTAGCTTTAATTGCATGAAAGTGTGCATGGAGTTCTTTGCCAAGTTTCTAGCAGCAGCTAAAGATACCAAGCTGATACTACATAGTTTTACGTGCATTGATTGCCTGTTTGATTTATTTTGGGTGGAAGGTTTGCGGGATGATGTGCTTAGACATATACTCAATCTCATGAAGGTATACTTTATGTGCTATTTACTTGAATTTGCCTTTCTGGGTCATAATTCTTGTTGAGTTTTGTTTTTCCACTTTTGACATGGCTAATCTCTTTTCAGATCATGCCATTTTCTGAGGAAGATAAAAGAGCAAAGTTGCAGTTATGCTCTAAATATTTAGAAATGTTTACTCAATTAAAGGAACGGGAGAGTAGTTTTGTTGACCTATCTATTGATTTGTTGGTAGGAATGAGAGATACGCTCCAGACTAACCTATCAGTATGTGTCGGACATTGATTTATTTCTTTACCTTATTTACTTCAATGTCTTCAAATGCATTTTACTATTTAACTGAAGCGTTGCTTTTGATGCTTTACTGCTTCAGTATTATCAGACTCTATTTCGGGATGGGGAGTGCTTTTTGCATGTTGTATCATTACTGAACAGCAACCTTGATGGGGCAAATGGGGAGAAATTGGTTTTGAATGTACTCCAAACACTTACTTGTTTGCTTGCAAGTAATGATGCATCAAAGGTACTTTGTCTTCATTGTTTTCCGCTTTGTTTCTTCCCTAGTTCTGTAATACTAATATTTACTGTTACTATTTTTTAAAAATGTTTTGTTTTGGTTTGGTAAAGAACATTTTGGAATTATATTTTACTCCCAAGTTTTTTTTGTTGCTCTTTAGCTGTTTTTGGATGCAAAATTGTAAAAAACATAAGTTGTTGGAGTAAGCACGTGAATAAAATTACTTCACATCTTACTGAAGAGCTCTATGGGCTTAGGGCACACGCAATACACTGGCCTATTTTTATGTTATACTCCGGATTTTATGAAGAATATAAGGTTGACAAGGATCATACTCTTAACTACTTAGTCAAAGGATCTTTGGAACTGTGCTTTTAATAATTTTCCCAAAGCTGTAAAAAATATCAATATGTTTATTGGATCTCTTAAAAGGATAAATCCTTGCTGTTTTACTCTTAATAAATTGATCTTTCATTAAACAACTTGTCAAATTGAAGAACAAAAGGTTTGGAAGCTTCAACTCCAAAATGGCTGTCACTTTCTTCATTCTTTACACACAAAGATGATTCAGAGCGAATTTTTTCTATGGATTCAAAGGGTTTCACTTGAATTGGAGGCAATAAAGACACTACAATTTTAGAAATAAACAAGAAAATAAGGTTAACATTGGAGATGTCATACCACAAGTTAAGTATCTATATAGGCAATTGTGGTAATGGTCTTTATGAATGTGCTTGAGTGTTTCTTACATCCAACGGAATGGACTTATTTATATTTAAGGGTATTAGAAAGATATATAATGCCAAAACACATTACAAGAGAACAATTAAGTTACATGGCTTCCTAAGATGCGCTGAACTGATCTACACAAAATATGTAGGCTACCTGGAAAAGTAATCAATGAATGATCTTAAACCTAGTTCAATTTCACAAAACTGACTTATAAGGTTTGCATCCATTCATATGTATTCATGTGATCTATTTGAACAATATTTGTAAGTGACATGGGAACTTTATGCACTCCTCACGTCGAAGATTGAACATCTTGATCATAATTGTTGGATAAAACTAGTACTATAGTTCGACAACTGGAAGGGAGTGACTCAGGACTGTCTTGTTTTAAATTTATTGAGTCTTTACTGTCTGGTTTGTTCAGGAGCCTTGAGATGTTTGTATTCAAATATGTTTTATCACCTGGCATCTGAACTTAATGGAGATGTAACTGCATCATCTTATGGAGGTTACTAGACTGACTGCCAGTACTGTAGACTTGAAACTATGTTTATTTGGTTGTAATTGTCTAATTACTGTGGAAGGCAACGAAGAAGAAGACAGTATGATGTAAATAACAAATTCCCACCATTCATTTGAGAGGAGCAATAGGAGGGAAGTTTCTTTCCATGGGTTCCATTTATAATTTTTTTTAATTAGTGTAGAAAGCTTTATAATGCATTTTTTTTTTTATTTCTACCCGATCTTCGATTCATCCAAAACAAGTTGAAAGAAATTTATCCAATTTTTTATTTATCTATCCAAACAATGCTATTTTCATTCTTATTTCTTACTCTTATTTACCTCTTTGTTTCATTTTAATCCAAATAGTGCAAAGAGGTTCACTGATCCCTGTACTTACCATATCCCATGGCAAATTATGTCAGCTAGGAGAAATTGGTGGGTGCTAATTCAAGTGAAAAACAATACACATTAGGGCTTGCTCGAGCCTAAATCTTTTCATTTTTTGTATTGTGGTTATAAAATTCAAGTCTGGGCTGATTGCTTTTTGAGGTGTCATCCTTTTTGGTTTGCATCTATATTGGATTTGTACGTTGAATTTATTGTAGCTGCGTGCATTGTACCATTGCATTCCTATTTAAAAGTTTCTTGTATTATTATCCCTTGCAGGCAGCATTTAGAGCTTTGGCTGGAAAGGGCTACCAGACTCTGCAGAGTTTGCTATTGGATTTTTGCCAGTCGCATTCAAGTGAAAGCCTTTTAGATGCTTTGCTCGACATGCTTGTTGATGGAAAATTTGATGACAAAATGAGTGCTATGATAAAGGTGACGTCCCAGTACATAGGTCTTGTTTCCATAAATTATTTGATCCACCTGCACTGTTTCATTTTCTATTCGAAAAAACTATTGAAAGTGGTGTTTGCTGGATGCTATCTTATTTAGTACTGTTAAATCTTTATTTCATAAATCTTTATTTCATAAATCTTTATTTCATAAATCTTGTTTTTGTGTTCTTATTTTTCTTCTTTCCTTTTTTAATTTCAGAATGAAGATGTAATAATATTATATCTGATTGTACTGCAAAAGGTTTGCAATTCCTTTCCCTTTGCCTTTCTAATAAATTATTTTCTTCAATAGTTATTTAATTAGTTGTTAAAGTTTGTTTTAAGAAAATAATGCCATCTGTTTATTTGCTTGTTATCTTGTGATTGGGCAGAGCAGTGAGTCTTTGAAGCATCATGGACTGGAGAAGTTTCAGCAACTGCTAAAAGATTCCATTTCTAATAGAGCTTCTTGTGTCAGAGCAGGAATGCTTGATTTTCTTCTTAATTGGTTTTCTCAAGAAGATAATGACAGTGTGATCTTTCAGATTGCACAGTTAATTCAAGCCATTGGTGGGCACAGCATATCAGGGAAGGACATCCGAAAAATCTTTGCTTTACTCCGAAGTGAGAAAGTTGGGATGAGGAGGCAGTACTGCTCTGTTTTGTTAACAAGTCTCTTGGCAATGCTACATGAAAAGGGGCCAACTGCATTTTTTGATCTCGATGGAATTGATTCTGTAAGTCCTGAAGCCATTATAGATGTATCTCTAGATCTCCTAATTTTTCTTTAGTTATTTTTGAAGTACTTGGATCCTAGAATACTTTTTCTTTTATTAGAATGAATAGTCTCAAAAAGAATTTATTGTAAGGGTGCTGTGTGCTTTGTGCTTTGTGCTGCACATAGTTGTTAGATATAGCTTTTTAGATTCTCTTCTCTTCCCTCTCATACATAGTATTCGATGTATCTAAAGTTCTTATAAATATGAGATCCTAGGACAGTCACTATTTAAAATTCATTTTGCTTCCTTTGTATTATTCTAATGTTGATGTTAGATTGCATCGGTCCTGCTCTGCCAGTCTCTGTCCAACAAAGGAGTTACCTATCAGTCATTTTCAACATTGTTCGTCGTCAGAGTTTGTTCCATCAACATTTGGGTCTAGTGTGTCTTGGATAGCGAGACCCAACCCCGGTGGTTGCACATCCAAAATTTGATTGGTGTGTCAACACTCGCCGTCCAACCGTTATGTTGCCTTGTGAGCATGTGTCTCATGCGTCGTCTTCTAGTGGTTGGAATCTTCTTTGATCACCTTGGTTTGACTAGCTGGAGCATTCCGAGCTTGTTTCTACCCTTGTTCTTCGTTCTTGGCGCATTTGGTGAGTCTCCTAGGGTTGAACACAATTTCTCTCACTTGATACTCTAAGTATCTCTCTCTAAAAGCCCTAGGTTGTCTTCTACTCTTCTCTGATGCATCATTGGACTATGTCCTTTGCTCTACCTTGTTCAACATCTCTTTAGGACTATAACCTCTTTCTTTGGAACTTCTTCCATAACTTCTCAAAAATTAATCAGAGAAAACTACCTTTCTTGGTTTGCTTTAGTTGAACTTTGGTTCCTTGGCCAAGGTTTCCATGATCATTTAGAAGATGGGAGTTTAGTTCCACGACATCAAATTTAATGTGGAAGAAAACTGATTTTCATCTTTGTGCTCTACTTTGGCAATTAGCAGAGCCGAATATTTTGAGCACTCTTCGGTCATTCAAAATGTGCAATTCCTTTTGGAAATGGGCTCAAAATATTTTTGTAGATGATATTCAACACCTCTGTGATTCCACTAATCAATTGGTTTCTCTCAAATGGTCTGCTAATGACATGATGTCTTTTATTGTTGAAGTTTAATCAACAATTGAGGAATTGAAGATGTTCTTGGAAGTTCACTCTTCGAAGAGATAAAAAAGTTAGATAAGTTGTACATGGTTATGATCCTCCGTCCAAAGAGTCTAGATTTTAATCATATTAGAGAGCAAGTTTTAACTAGTCAAGAAGTTCCTTCTATGGAAAACTTGACAACATGACTCCTTCGTGTTCTAACTCTTAAGAATGGAAATATTTAAGAATTTGCTGAGTCTTCTGCAATGATTTATGGTCTTGGAAAAGGAAGTTGTGGCAGTAGAGGTGGATGTGGTGGTAGAGGACGTCCTCAATGCTCACATCGTAAGATAATGCACAAGTCTCAAGAGTAATTGCATCAGTTTTGCTCTCAAAAAGATCTATAACAATCATATTCTTGGGAAAGACCTTCCAAGAATCAAATCCAAATGTTCTTTTGAAGAAACCACATCTCCAAATGAAGTCATCAAGAGACTTAACTCTGATTATTGAATGACAAATTGTGTAATTTATAACGTAGTTGTCTTTCTTTGTCCTAGGATGATGAAGAAAGTATGCTTGTATCTTGTCCCATACCTTGTAAAATGAATGAATCCAAGAATATGTTATAATATAGCAATGGAATGAGAAGACTAAAGCCATGCAATTGAAAAGTTGTTTTGTGCTATACCTATGTACCTAAGACTCTAGATGTGATATTTCTTATTCTTTACTCTTCCTTCTCATTTATTGAATATGAACTACCAATGTTATTATAAATATGAGAACCTAAGATAGGGAAATTAGTCTGTCTAATATATTTCTTTATTAATGAAGGAACAATGTAATCCATCAAATCTAGCAAAGATCACTTCTTAGAACCCTCTTTAGCTTAATCAATGAATTATTTAAGGAGTATGAATACTGGTGAACTGCTGTTCAATGGGATGATTGAGTTATGGCGTATTATCTTCACTAGGAGCTATGACAAATGGTATCAGAACTGGGCCAACTGTTGATGCCATATCTTACTGAGCAGCTGACAGAATTATTGCTTGTCAATCTTAATTTATGTAGGATCAAATCATTTTGGCATAATATGGACTATGTATGAATAATTTGACAAATACTTAAAGACAGTTATTGGAAGGCTCTACTTTAATGAGCTTTTGGTTAATTACAAATACACTTAGCTGTATGGGCTACATTCTTTGTTAGTTAATGAATGCTGTATGATGCTTGTAAAAGTAATATTTGTTTCATTCCCTGCTTCTAGTTCCTTGTTAAACCATTTTTTCATTGCCAAACGTAATACTACTGCTTCATTATTCTGTGCCTTCTATTATCTCATTCCTTTCAAATTCTTGCAGGGTATCATTCTGAAAACTCCACTGCAGTGGCCTCTCACTAAGGGTTTTTCTTTTTCCTGTTGGCTCCGGATTGAGAATTTCCCTAGAAATGGAGCAATGGGTCTTTTCAGTTTTCTTACTGAAAATGGGAGAGGGTCCTTGGCCGTGCTTGCAAAGGAGAAGCTTACTTATGAGGTTAGAAATAGATATGAAAAATTAGTTGAAGCTGTGTATTGTTCTTTGATACTTTTTATTTGCTTTACTTAGCCTTACGGAAGTGAACTAATTATTTTTGCTGGCTTAATTTGGCTGGCCCTTGCAGTCAATAAATCTGAAGAGACAGCGAGTGGACCTGCGTGTTAATTTAGTCAGGAAGAGATGGCATTTTCTCTGCTTAACTCATAGCATAGGAAGAGCCTTTTCTGCAGGTAGCTTGGTGAGATGTTACTTGGATGGTGAGCTTGTCTCATCTGAAAAATGCAGGTTCAAACCATGCTAATTATTATTTTTTCTATTTAAATGATTTATATTCGTGATTAATTGCTATATTTATTTTGTGATACTCTGATTTGGTTTTTATGCTTTGTTTATTCAGGTATGCAAAAGTCAGTGAATCATTAACAAGTTGCATGATTGGTGCTAAAATCAAAATGCCTCACTATGAAGACAATGTGCTCACATTTGAATCCATCGGAGATTCGTGCCCTTTTTTTGGCCAAATTGGTCCTGTTTACTTATTTAATGATGCCATTTCTGCTGAACAAGTACAGAGTATCTACTCTCTTGGACCAAGTTATATGTATTCTTTCCTTGATAATGAAGCTTTGCCTGTCTCTGTTTCCGGTGATAAAGTACCAAGTGGGATTCTTGATGCCAAAGATGGTCTGGTATCAAGAATTATCTTTGGACTCAATGCTCAGGTCCATGATTTTTAATCTTCTATACCACTGTACATGCCATGGTTATTTAATATTTATTTATCTCTTTTGGAGTGTAGTTTTACTCCTTTCTTTACTTTCTTGTACTGCTGTAGAACAGTTAGAATATTTCTTTTTCTTGTATCCAGCTGACGGTTAGTCAGTTGGGTATTAGTTGCTCTCATATTGCTAACTAAATAACATTTGGTTAGTTACTTAGATTTTGGGACATGAATGCATGCACCTATTGTGTTTTGGTTTAATTCTTTTTAATGAAACAACATTTTTTTTTTCACATCTCTTCTCTCAAACTTCAGTATGGTATCACAGAGCTAGTTCAATCCTCTTTCCCTTTTGTTCACAATCCCAAATTCCCAGCCCCAATCCTCTGCTTTGTTCATGGATGGTGAACCAGTAACTTCTATTCCTCCTTCAAAATCCTCCTCAGAAGCACTACAATTGTCACCTACGCCCCTGTTAATATAATACTCTTTCTTTTCTTCTTCTCTCTTGTCTTTCTATCTCTCTCAATCTTTGATAGGATTTCATAGAGATAGTTCGATCCTCTTTCTCTTTTCTTCTCCTTCCCAACCGTAATCTCTTGCCTCATGGATGCATATTTATCATAAAAATCCTCATTGAAAGTACTACAATTGTCACCTTTTCCCCTGTTAAAATAGTTGTTTATTGTTTGCAGTATAAAGTAAATAAAGGTGTATTTTCAATGTTTCTAGCTTAAGGGTAAAGAATCATAGGCTATAGCCTCTTTTTATTATACTTGTTCTCACCTTTTTCGTGCGTGTATGTGTGTATAGTACATCATCTGAGGCATTGCTTACTGATTTTTGTCATTCTTTAAGTTTAACTTTGTACTAGAGAGGGTAAGGTCTTGCTTCGTCTAGTTTTGTTGGTGGTTCAACGTTGCTTGTCACTGTTCGCTACCTTCGGTCGCTGTCCATTGCCTTTTACTCTGATGAACATATGGTCAGGTGTACCTCGAGAAGTTTGACCAACCCAAAATGTGGTTTGATACTCAACCTCGCTCCCTCGAGACCTAAGCTCTTTGTTTGTCAGAATCTAGTTGGACCACCTCTAGCAACTTCATCAACTTCTAATGAGCAAATTTCTGTATCTGGTTCTCAATTTCAACCTAGTTGAAGTTGTTGGGCTTTTCCTTCCTAAATCACATTTCCCATGTTCTTGAAGTGATTTTTTGCAAGCATTCTCCCTTTTTCTTGTTCTCCTACCGTAACAATTGCAAGACTCTTGGTCTTCCTCATTGGAGTTAATGGTTCCTTTGTTGAGGATATGATAACTATTAGAGAGAGAGCTAGTGCTATTCTTTCTTAAAATAAATCTAGTTGTGTTGTACTATGGCAATCAATCGAGCCTAATGGTTTAGATATTCACAGATCGTTCAAGGTATGTTGATGTAGGAAGAAGAAAGTGAAATATAGTTTTGCCAAAGAGTAGACCTCCCTTATGTAGATAAACCATGATAGAGTCTAACATGTACCAAAAGCTTGGGTTGTGGTAGAAGAAGTGTAAAGAGATCAACAAGAAAACTTGGTAAGTTATTTCTAGTCTAGATTCTATGAAATTTACATTCAAATTTTTATCATGTATGTGACCAAATTTTTGTTGGTGATTAAATCCCTTCAATTCTTAGTTACCATGCTTTCTTGTGTTTCTACCTTCGTGTAGGATGAAATTCAACTGAAGTTATTAAAACCTAAACAATGGTGTAGAACCATGTGGAAGAGTAGGAGGTCGTAGCAACCGTAGAGGTTGTGGTGGCAAAAATGAACGTCCTCAATGTACATATTGTATGAGAATGGGTTATGGGTTATACCCTAATAAGTTGCTACAAATTTTTTTCTTGGTAAGGGAGGTCGTGTGTCTAAATATGAAGAGTTAGATTTTTGTGTTTTCTAAGTGCCAAAAATATTTGAGTTTTAAATGTGAAAAATCCAACAATCAAGCCAAATGAGCCACTACTCAAATTTTGTGTTTTTTGTTGATGATATCGTTATCAATGGCGGCAACTAGTCTATTTCGACAGTTTTACCTCTTAATTGCACTATATTTTTAATCTTAAAAATCTCTTCACTCTTAACTATTTTCTGGATCGAGGTTAGTAATCAGTTTGATGGCTTTATTATTTTGACTCGATTTATAATAGGGATATTTTTGTTAAAACTAAGATGGAAGTTTTTTGTTCTTCCTTTTGTTTGCATACACAAATTATCAAACACTACTTCTTAAGCATGTTTTGATGCTTCTTGGAAGCCTTGTCTCTACCACTTCCTTAACAACTGCCACTGCCATTGTTTGCCATCGACATGTGCATCATCAACAAAGTTGACACACATGGTCTCCTGTCATCATTGGTATTGATGCGTGTAGCCCACACATTGCCTTGAAAGTGCACTTGTTGCCACTGAAAGATGGTCGTACGTAACTTCTAAGTCCATTTCATGGGTTGATGACGACTCGGTTGACTCCGGAGTGAGTATATTTGAATTTTTTTGTACCTTTGTCAAACCTGTTAACTACGTTATGAATCAAAGTGATAATGGTTGAATCATAACTAGGTCTTTGTTTTTATGTTTTTCTATCCATTGTTTGGTATGAAAGCCTAGAAAGAGGAACTTGATCGTGTTGGAGCAATTATTGTGTCAATGACTAAGAGTGCTTGTAGGCAAGGGAGAAAGGAGGGGTCTTGAAAGTATACTATAGGAAAAAAAAACAGAAGCAGTTAATTGGATAACAGTTAGATGTTATCTGATATGAGATGAACAACTTTTTAAAAGTCTATATATTGTCATGTGAACTAGAGTTAGGGGAGTCTTTTTGAATTGATGTTTGTGACAGTGAGAACCCTGTGATGAAATTGCCTTATCTCTAGTCGATGTGGGACTTTCAACACACCTCCTCACGCCGAGATATATTCATCTCGTGCGTGGGACTAGAAATTAGTGGGTGGTCCGTTAGCGGCTTGATAGCGAGTGGAACAGAATGTCCAAGAAAGTTCGCTAGGATAGACTCTAACTTGGCTCTGATACCATGTTAGAAGTAGGCTTTAAGCCTAAATCAACTCCACTAAACCGACTTGTATGGTGAGGTTTGCAACCCCACATATATTTTTAAATTGCCTTATCTCTAGTCGATGTGGGACTTCCAACAAAAGGAAAACAATTTTTCTTTGGAAGCTTTGGCTTTTGCTGTGTTTAAAGTGAATAATAGAGTGTAAGACTGTCTTTTTTTTTTTTTT
>Ga0099823_1006338_pt1 | contig 11930 bp, 10 predicted proteins | sample CowpearedBW_FD_76831 | JGI IMG/M metagenome (GOLD analysis project Ga0099823, IMG submission 76831) | Root nodule microbial communities of legume samples collected from California, USA - Cow pea red BW | ecosystem: Host-associated > Plants > Roots > Nodule | place: USA: California | collected... | reverse complement strand
CTAAAGATATATGTGCTTATATCTATTTAAATTTCGTTATGTACATGGAAGTAACTTTCTTAATAGGTACATGTTTTTGTCATCGACTATTTTTTCTCATCTCGAAATTTTCCAGCGGAGAGCTTTAACACACTATTTATCTTTTTTAGTTTATTAATTATTTTAAATTTTCTATGATTCACATGCTTTAACTAGTTTTTAATTATAATTTATTAAAGCTATTAGTAATGCATTCACATAAAAATCAGATATAATTAAGAATTAAATGTCGATGTATAAATACATAATAATATAACATAAAAATTAAAGTTATTATTACATAGTATGAAATTAAATATATATTTTTCAAATACGAACAAAAAAGTTACTCATTTTCATCTCTATCAATAATATTATTGAAAATAATAATAACCATAAAATAAAACAAAAACATCAATAATAATAATAATAATAATAATAATAATAATAATAAATAAATAAATAATTAAATAAACCATATTTATCCCCACATTAAGAAGTTAAGTAGAATAAATAGGTACGTAGTATTTGGTTAGAGATTAAGATATTTTTTCTTACAGTACCTTTTTTTGTCATTATAAGAACCGACAAAAACACAGGTTCTTTTACAATGTATTTACATTTTTATTCTATTAAAATAATATAATTTTATGATTTTAATATAATTTTAAATTATATTATTTTTACACGTAATTAATTGAATAATATAATTTAATATATAATTCTACAGAAATAGTATTAAAAATTATGTGAAATCATTTTTCAAAAAATATTTAATTCTTTTAGAATAAAAAGAACTATTCAATTATTTATTTTATTAAATAAATATATTATTATTATTTGTTTATTAAGAGGTAAAACTATCCATAGTCACAAACAAAAGGACATTTATCAAGTTATTGTAGATATAACTTATTAATTTAGACTTACCAATTTTATACCATAAACATTTTAATTTTATACATTTTATACCATAAACATTTTAATAAATCGTAACTTCTGCTAAAGAAACATGTGCAGTGATAATCTAAAATATTTTTTATAACTAGAAGTAATCAAACAAACGTTTACTTTTTGCCAAACCTCGATTAAAATTTTGTTCTTAGGCAGACTAGGTTGTTCTCAGTATTCTCTGTTCTTCTTCCCCTGTTTCAAGGAATAAATTGTGTAATCTCATCGAAGGGTCAATCTTCTTTGAGAGATCTGGTTTTCTCAAGGTAAATTTTCCTTCTCTCCTCTGCTTTAGGGTTTTCAAAAAGGTTTAACAAAATTCAATTAGAGAATTTACAATTGAATCGCAACATAAATGCCTAAACTGAGATACATATGTTTTTTCTGAGTCTGAATGAAATAAAGTTTATACCTTTACTCTTTTATGCTGTTTGCAAGCTTGCAATCGCACAGTGGATCGTACTAATTTTTGGGTCTTCTTTGATTTGTGTGTCCTCCTCTTACCATAATGTGTGCTTACAATGCTGCCCATTTCATCAGTACCATTCTCAATTGTAATTGGTTGGTTATGCATTTTTTGTATTATGCATTTTTAATTATTGCTAGCGATATTCAACTAGAATCTTAAGTCCAGACGATATAATTCACAATTTGTTTGGAATTGTGTCAAAGACCCACATTGCGGCTAAAATTACAGTGTATTTGTTGTATTGCATCGGGTTACTTGAATCTCATAAATTTAATGTCAAAACAATGAAAGAAGCTTCTTCTATTTGCTACAGAATTGACTCATGTTCTTCGCTTGAGGAGGGAAATCAAACACGGAAACAATGTGTGGCGTATAATTGGATGTCCTTTCTTGCAGTGTGAATGCAGTTCTAAATACCTACAAACTCTTGTTATGTGTACTGTGTTGCCACTTTATCAAACACTTATGTACAGTAAACTATAGATGGCAGGCCAATTTACGAGATCAAGAAGACTAGAAACTCAGCAGCAGGAACAGTCGAGGGCTAGGTGGACGACATCACTAACTAAGATACTTGCCACACTGATGGTTGACCAAGTACATAAAGGGAATAAACATAACAATTTATTCAATAAGAAAGCATGGAAATATATTTGTGATGAGTTTTACAGCAAAACAGGTCTGAAATGGGACAAGGAACAGCTCAAAAACCGATATTCGGTCTTGAGGCGGCAGTATACTATTGTAAAGTCCATTCTTGATCAAAGTGACTTTAGTTGGGATGAATCCACAGGATCTATAACAGCCAATGATGAAATTTGGGCGGAATACATCAAGGTATGTTCCTTCATCTTTTGTTTTGTTTTTAACAAAACATCAAAGTATGGTGCTGCTGAAAGAAGAAACTTTGAACATATTGTCATTTTGTATGCTGTTTGGTTTAAAGAAAGGGAGTAGAGGGGTGGGATTTATTGTATGGTCTAGGACCATGTGCCATGGTTTTGATCAATCTTCATGTGACACATATTTGAGTTTTATTGATTTCGTTAATTGAAAAACTTGGCTGCATGTTATAGAGAGATTGGCTGAGACTTTGGATACGTGGTGGTTTTAAACTATAGAGTAATTTCTCGTGGAGGAACAACTTGTTTGATTTATAAGAGAAGGAGAGGGAAACTAAAATAATTTACTATTATAACGGTTCAAATTGGATGGAAAGTTCTTTGAATTGAGACAAATTCACTACTCACTATTAGATCCTTTTATGACAGCACAGTTGTTCCTTGGAGGCTAAGAAACAGATGGAACAATGCTATAGAGTATATTAAGAGTATACGTTTCAGACTTTTGCACAATTTTAGGAAGGGAAATAGGTTTGCTGATAACCTAGCTAATTCTGGTGTACCTCCATGTATTGCTTATTACTTTTGTTGTGATAGATGCAGTCTTCCACATTTTGTATTCTTTTAGGGGGGTTTGGTTTGGTCCCCCACTTTTGTATTTCTTTCTTTTTCAATGTATTAAAAATGCTGTAAACCTCTTGGTATTCAAATTTCTATGGATAGGAAAGAACTATAACTCAAATGTTCATCTTAAGGATAATTTAATTAGCATGGTTTATAAACATTAGAGGGGAGACAAAAACAGGGAGGTGAGGGGATTTTCCTTCTCTTATCCTTTCCCGATATTTGAACCAAACAAGCTCTTAATGAGTTTCAACATTCAAGAATGCTTTGTATGAAAAATCTGTTTCCAATTTTTTTTTCCTACCAAGGTGAAGATAGAGTTTTGTATGGATAGCTTATCCGAGATTAATTTAAAATTCTCCAAAAGTTTGATTTTCATTGTAATGATAAAATATGGAACAAGTAATGTTAACAACTTGAAAATGTTGTGGCTTAATTTCTCTCTCCATTGAAACCCTGTAGCTTTTTTTATGAACGCTGCATTCTTTATTGTAGGGTGAAATATTAAAATTCATGTGGAATTCACAAAACATGTATGGCTGGGATTATTTTGGTGAAACTACATTTTTTTTTTGTTTAAAGCCCTTAGGAAAATAATAAAAAAAAAGCATTAGTTTTCTAAAACAAGTTTAACTAAACACACAATAATAGAAAATGAGGCTAACTTGGCTTTCATGAGGATGTTTAAAAGAATGTGTTTATATTACCATCATTTTTTGTAGTTTCAATTATAACCTGCAGCATCTTTTCTCTGGATAGGGATTCCATTGAACACAGACTTGTGTTCTATAAAATAGTTCTAGATTAACTCTTAGAAATTGCAGAAACATCCAGATGCTGAGACTGTCAAAACCGGTGGGTGCCCAATCTTTAAAGAACTTTGCACAATATTCTCTGAGCCAGCAACCAATGGCAAACATGAATATGTAGCTGCATCTGAGGGTGAACATACTTCTGTAACTCCTTGTCTAGAGCCATTGAACACGCACCATGAGGAGTCCTCATCAGAATCTCAGGACGAGGAAGATGCTAATGATCCTCAAACAGTTCAACCTACTACACCTACTGGAATTTCTAAGCGCAAAAGAGGACGTAAAGGAATTGATGAAGCTATTGCAGATGCCATGTTTGAGATGGCGTCTGCTTCAAAGATGAGGGCAGCTGCCATAGAGCAACAAATTGCTAGATTTAGCATGGCTGACTGTATTAGGGACTTAGATTTGATGCAAGGTGTTGATCAACAACTATATTTTGCTGCTCTTGATCTGTTCAACAAACCTAATGCTAGGGAGATATTTTTGTCCCTCAAAAAGGATAAACGTTTAACTTGGTTGCGTGGTAAGTGTTCTGTTGCATCCAATTTATCTTGTGCAGAATGAAAAAAGAGAAAAAAAAAAAAAAATCTTAGTCAGAGTTTGATCCCTTTCTGTTAAATTATTTGCAAGCTTTGATTATATAATCTCATACATACAATAGTACTTCCGGAATTGTTAATGTTAAAACCAGTATTAATGTGTATTATTAATGTTTGCACGCGGGAGTGGATTCAGTCACTTTTTTTTAGAAAAAATCTCATTATTTTAGTTCGTTCCTTTTCATCTTTTTTTTTTTTTTATTTTTTGAAAATTGAAGTGAATCATTCAAGATATGAAAATGAACTAAAGTTACATAAATTTTTCCTCAAAAGGTCACCCTTCCCTTTGCACACACCTATGATGTTTTCAAAACTTTTAAATTGGACCATTAAACTTGAAAAAAGTTTAAATTGGTAATTATCAAAAGAATTTTAAACATATAATCACTTGTTTATTGGGACTATTTTAGTAAATTGATTTCTTTTCTTAAAATATACGCAAAGTTTAATTTGATAAGTTTTTTTTTAAACAAGATCCCAATAAATCTTGTAAGAATTTAGTAATGTATATTTCTCATCTACGAGTTTTTTACAAATTATAACTTTTTATTTTATGAAATTGTACTTGGTATAAGTTAGGAAATATAATAATTAGAAATGTATTAAATATATCAATCAAGTCACATCAAGTAATAATTATATGTCAATAAATATAAAAAAAATTATGTAAAAGTTTAGATGAGTGTGTGTGTGCGCTAAGATATCTTACATTGTTTGAACAAATTCTATCTTGGTGAATTGATTTTGATGGTTGCTTAATAGTTTGATGGGTCAAACGTTGCTAGTACAATTTTAAATGTATGTCACCAAAGCCACAGAATCAGTTGAACAACATATTAAGCACAGTTCAGTGAAATCTGACAAGCACAGAACTAACTACCACATCCAGCAACATGCGTAACATTACATTTAGCATTTCCTAAACATAATTATTAAAAAAAAGAAATACTTACGAATATAATTCAAATTTTCAGTGATTCCAATGTTGAAGGATTCTATGAAAAGGAGAAAAAAAAAGTAGAAGTGTTTTATTATACTATAGAGTTTAGTCTGCGGTCCTCGTACCAAATTAAATTCAATTCCGCACATAATTCTTGCAGGAAACGTGACAGGAGCAGAGATTCTGTATTTTTGTTGAATGCATAGACAAGACACTTTCCCAAAGTTAAGAAGAGGAATCAAACCTTAAAAAAAAGGTACAACTTGGCCACAAAATTCTGAGTCTTCAAATCTTCAATTTTTTCTCGACTATATATATTATCATATTAACAGTACACAATGAAACCAAGTAAAACCCATCGTAATAAATGCTTGCGGATTGAGGAATCTACACCAATAGTCTCCATAACAGGTGGTATGAGGTATCATGATTCATGATATCAGATTCATCTATACACGACATATGAACTAGAATTCTCCTACGCCAATATTCTCTTCACGTCATGCTCCTGTTCAGCAACTTTGGCTTTGTTGTATACAGATTCAAAAACCTCCATGCAAACACTTGAAAACCCCACAATCCCTTGAAACACATGAGGGCAACCCATTTGCAAGTTGTTCAGCGTCATTGCCCTAGTCACACTCACTGCCTTCTCGTACTTGTTCTTCTCTTCTTCTGCCTTTGCTCTCAAAGCTTCCACCTTGGCACGCTTCTGGGTCACCGAGTCCTTGTTTCGCATTGAACCAGAGGATTCTGGCATGGAGTATGGACCATACTTGCACTCCAACGACCGAAGCTGAACCACCTTCTTCTCAAGCTCTTTGAACGCGCAATCTGACTTCTTCTTCTGTTTATACTCCTCTGCCTGTTGCTCCACTATGGCATGAATAACCGTCAACAAGCTTTTTATTCCTTCGGATGCTACATTGTCTGGAATGCGATCAACAGCAAGGTGCCATTCTTCACAGAGGGAGTATATCTTTGACTCCTCCGGGGTTCTGCTTAGAGGGTTTTTGCTGAACTGGAAAAGGGTGAGTCTTAGCCAACCTGTGAGGGATTGGATGTAATCGCGGTGAGCCTTGAAGAGGTTGCAGAAAGATTGGTGCCATTGCTGAACTTCAAGCTCCAGCTGAAGAGTTGATTGCCTGTGAATCTCAGAAGTGGGGTTGTTTGATGGTACGGTGTTGAGGTACTCTAGCTGCTGAACTATGTGCTTTTGAACTTGATGACACTCGTACATGCTTCTCCACATGCACATTAATCTGCCAACATAACAAACACAATGCTGAGAAAGCCTTCTTATTCTGATAAACTTCACTAGTACATATATTTTTTTCTCTAATAAATGTTTTTGATTGTTGAATGTTGTTGAATTGTAATGTCAGTTATGTCACTGTTGATAGAAATCCTAGCAGACAGGGATAGTGCTACACATTATTCTGTAAGCAAATCAGAAGCAACAGTGTTTGTGCAAGGACAACAAGCATTCCGGATGAAAGCAAACAAAATGGCGAAGGATGATTTGTATTTTAGATCGTTTGGCAGTTCCCAGCAGAGAGTATACCTCGATTTCAACCTTTCTCGAATTTGTGTTGTTTGTACAGGTTGCCAAAGTAAAAAGGATATCATGATTTTATGAACAGAAAACCCAGATGAGAATCATCATGCGGGGACCATAACATCCCATCCATTGGTACATAATCATTCCAATTGAAAGTCATGTGAGAAACTATATGGTACAAAGTACGCCACAATAATGTCTAGTCCAAGATATGTATAGAGGGTTTAGAAGCGATAAGCACTGATCCAAAGGAAACACCCACGATCAAAAATGATATTTTGGGTTGTACGAATTGTACTCGTCTCAGTCAAGGGCAAAACTACATCAGTGAAAACTATAAAGCAGTCAAAAGCAATATTTTCTACTGTCACTGATGCTCTATGCCTACGCATGTATATATTCTGACTCAGTTTGTAACTCAGTCCCTTGAAGGAAAAGGGTGCTCCCACGGCTTATTCATGCCTCTTCGCTTTTCCCATTCCTACCAGCAAGCTAAGACCCCAAAAGGGTCCCTCCCAACAGAACGAAAATGCTTCCCTTACTTTAAGATTCAGTATCTTATTTGCTACTGAGCTAGTGTTTTTCACTATTGCAGGATAGCTTTTTCCTTTAGCTCGTTATGTATAAAATTAAAGAGGATTCTGAAATGAGAGACTTACCCTTTGACAAGCTCAATGAGTTGAGGGTACAGCTCCACCTCCCTCAGTTTGATTATTTCAGCAGATGTAGTATCAATGGCCTGAGAAGCAACCATCATTTGTGATTCTAATTTCTCCACTTCTTTCTTTGTCTTCTCTGCCTTCACATAATCAGCTCTCTTCATCTCCACCTTCCTTAGCAGTGCCAGCTTCTTCTCATGCTCCATCTTTATAGTCTTCGCATTCTTTTACCAACAAAACCAAATATTAGAAAAGTTAAACAACGATTAAAGGGAATTGTCAATTATCTATGAATATGAACAATAAGCATAGCATCGATAGAACATTAGTTGTAAAGAACAAGATTTCTTCACCAGACCCGCATCAAATCTTATGTTCTCAAAAGAGAAATAAATAACCTATAACTTTTTCCCTTTTCTTTTTCTTTTATTATTACCATCCGCAAAAGAGTAACACACCTTGACCTCTTGAAACAACTTCTTCTCCCATGCATATAGCCTCTCCACGGTGGAGCCATGCCCAACACCTCCACCTCCATTAGCCCCAAAAGTACCAACAGAAACAGGAGTTCCCTCGGCCAGTTTTCCAAACCCATTCAGCTTCGGACTCGAACCCCAAGTCCACAATGACGGACTCAAATTCCACCCATAGCTGTGCACTTTACCTACCACCACCAAGTGAAAACATAACCCTTCAGAATCCAAAATGCTGAAGAAAAACAAAAACTTGAACTACATAGAGAAGTCAAATAAAACCATAAACAAAAGGGTTAATTCAACATGCAAGGGGTTCATTTCCAGTTACCACAAGCAAATCTCAAGAGATTCGCACTCCAGAAAAGGAGTTAGCACTTAAGACCCCTGAAATTGTCACATGCAATGATGAAAATGAGGCTTACACGCTTTACTGTTATCAGAAAACCCAGAGTTTGAAACTTCAAGGATCAAAGAAACATGAGAACCAGCATCAGCGGCTTTGAGAAAATAATCATCAAGCTCTTTGATAACTTCAACAAGATCCTTAGTACTGTTCCTCGAAACAACCATTGCAAGCTCGCTGGGTGTCTCCTTGGAAAACCCGCTCACCACTGACGGCGGAGCCGTCACGCTCGCCGCCGCCATCACTACCACTTCTGATCCGGTAGTGGTTGTAGCCTCCCACTCCTCCTCCGTCACCGACCGGGAAGCCATCGCCGGCGCAGCCGGCATAAACGGGTCCCAGAAATCCCAGGCGGAGGAAGGCACCGGAGGCGGCGGGGGAGGCGGCGGGGGTAGAGCAGGCGAGGAGGTAGTGTCCGAAGTCCACGTGTAAGAGCTCGGACTCATCGGCGGCGGAGGAGGCGGCGGCGGCATCGGGGTGGGAGTTCGAGGCGGCGGCGGCGGGAGAATGGGCTGAGGGCGCGGCGGAAGGTGGTGATGGTGATGGTTGAGGTGGTGGAGAACCGTAGTTTCAGCATTTGCGAACTGAAAGAGTGCTGAACCAGTGGCACGAAGCGAACGAATGTACATAGCATGTGCCGCAGAAAAAGCGTGTCTGGCTTGCACGAACTGCTTCATGTAACGCTTCCTGGCTTTGCAACGCGACACCGTTTCCTCCCTCTCAATCCTCGACTGGCAGCAACCCATCTTCTCCTTTTGTTGTTCGGTGAAGAGAATGAGTAAAGGGTGGTTTGTGTGTGCTCAAAAAACTGTGGTGGTGGTGGTGGTGGTTCTGCAAAAGTTCCCTATTTTAATGCCTGTAACTCTGGCTTTGGGTGGGAAGTGCCAAAGGTACTTTATTTTTGGGTCAAAACTAAAGAACCTCCATTTAAAGGCATTCCTCTCTGGGACACTTGAACTTGGTTCAGAATCTAAAGTAGAGAAGACTGAGAAGAAGAGAGATAATGCAGTTTAGGAATGTGGTTGTGTTGAAGATGGTGCATTGGGTTTTCTCTCTCTATACTATAGTGGGGTGGAGGAGGAGCAGCAATGGAGAGAAAGAGAAGTAGCACACAGACAGACAATGGCTTTGGGCAGAGAGCCTGCAATTAAAAAAAGACAGTGAATTTTTTTGTTTGGTGTTTGAATTTAGGTGGACCAAAATGCCCCCTCTCATGGCCTATAAGGTAAATTTTCTTTTCTCTTTGCATAATAACATAACATGAAGTAACATGCATGATGCAGAGCACGACATACCCGAAGGGCCACTGCCAGATCAGATCAGATGCACTTCTGGGATATCCTTCAGTGAGGGCTTTTTAGATTCAAGAGTACTGATATACCAATATTTTTAAAATTATGTAAAATTCTAAATGAATCTGGTGTTAAAGAAAAAGTTTTATGTTTTACCATCAATAAATAATAAAAATATCCAAAAGAACAAGTTCAAAGTATAAAAGTGTCTCAGTAACATTTATATTAGATCCAAAAGTCATTTTAGTAATATAGTATATGAAGAATGATTTTAGTAAGAAAGCAACATTTTTCTAATTCACGAAATTAACCTTATTGGCTGTTGTTGGAACTGAATGTTCTGGTTGTGAAGGAAACAAATTAGTGACGACAAAACAAATTCTTTCTCTCTCGCTGCAGCAAAGTAATCAAAGGAACGAAATCCCTTCCTTGGTATTGCAGCATCAGCTTCATGTTCATTCTGTTATCTCTCGCTTCATATAAAAACCCTTCACATGCAAAATCCTTTCTGCACTTGCACCTTCCGTTTCATAATCCTCTCTCTCTCAAACCAAAACGCACGAAGTTGCGTTGCATCTGAAATTTAACTCGACGGTGCAATGGCGAAGGCTATAGCTGATGCTGAGTATGTGAAGGAAATTGAGAAGGCTCGTCGTGACCTTCGCGCTCTTATCTCTAGCAGAAACTGTGCCCCTCTCATGCTTCGATTAGCGTATGTTAATTATAATTTGTAGCTACTTTCATTTCTTTATCTCCATTGTTGTATATTTGATGGAGCAAATTTGTATCTTATTTGTAGGTGGCATGATGCTGGTACCTATGATGTTAAGACAGGAACAGGAGGCCCCAATGGTTCTATCAGGAATGCACCAGAGTTGAATCACGCAGCAAACAAGGGGCTGCAAACAGCAGTTCTGTTCTGTGGTGAGTTTTCTTCCATCTGAAATCAATTTTTCTTTTACAGGCAAATTTGTCCACAAATTACAAAAATTGGTCAGAAAATAATTACTGTAGAATCGTGAGAATTTCACATGATTTCTAAATGAATGTTTGAAAAATTGAAGTTTTAAAAGAATCATGACGATGACGACTTCAATGTTATAAAATCGTGATGATTCTTGACAACTTCACTTTTTCATAAATTCATGCAAAAGTCGAGTGGAGTTCTCACAAGTCATGAGTTCACACTCTTGAAGCAGTCGTTATTTTATAACTTGCCCAATTTCATAATTTTTAGACAAATTTGATTCAGATATGTAAAAAGACCCTGAAATTACCAAGTCATCTTTTTGTATCACTTTATAGTTCTCACTGCTGTGGTTTCTTTGTACAACAGAGGAAGTGAAGGCCAAACATCCAAAAGTTTCATATGCTGACCTTTACCAGGTTATAATTCTAGTTTTGGCATGTAGTTTCTCTAATAATAAGCACATTTTTTTACCATAATTTGTAACACATTAATATCAGTTAAGTAAAAAATCATAAAAATTCTGTAAGTTCTCACATGTAACAGATTAATTAACTTGCACGCATTGGATTATTTTGTATTTCAGCTAGCTGGTGTTGTTGCAGTAGAGATCACAGGGGGACCAACTATCGACTTTGTTCCAGGAAGAAAGGTATATATATATATATAATTCACCAGTTTTGTTTAGTCTCATGTTTTTCGATTTTCTTTGTTTTAACTTGATATTTACTGTAACTTTCTTTACTAGGATTCATTGGAATCTCCAGCAGAAGGGCGTCTTCAGATGCCAAACAAGGTGAATCACTGTGTTGTCTATTTTGTCTGCAGTTTTCTGTCATTTAGCAGATAAAAATATATTGAAGACATCATTGATAAAGGTATTGTGTAGTGAATTTTGAGTTCTAGTAATTGAGAATATATATGGAAGAATTTCAGGTGCATCGCATTTAAGAGAAATCTTTTATCGCATGGGGCTAAGTGACAGAGACATTGTGGCTCTATCTGGAGGTCACACTTTGGTAAAAACTATGTTAAATGAATCCAAAAGTTCTTCAATTAGTGAATAGTTAAAGTGCAAAATTTAATCATTTTCATTAATATTATTCATTGATAAGGGAAAGGCACATAGAGATCGTTCTGACTTTGAAGGGCAGTGGACAAAGGACCCTTTGAAGTTTGATAACTCATATTTTGTGTAAGATGTTCTTTACTTGCATGATCTACTGATATAGTTTCTGCTAATTTATTTAAAATGAAAAAAAAAAAAATTGAAGTTGCTGATATATATATATATATATATATATATATATATAT
>Ga0099823_1006334_pt1 | contig 11932 bp, 11 predicted proteins | sample CowpearedBW_FD_76831 | JGI IMG/M metagenome (GOLD analysis project Ga0099823, IMG submission 76831) | Root nodule microbial communities of legume samples collected from California, USA - Cow pea red BW | ecosystem: Host-associated > Plants > Roots > Nodule | place: USA: California | collected... | reverse complement strand
GGATTTGGCAATTTCTCCTATTATTATGTCAGAAAAGATTTTAGCCTTGCACGTTTTGCTCAGGTAAATGAGTCCTTGACCATAAATAGAGTTTTGTTATACTTGATGTCCAGTGTCTATCCTTTTCCGTCACTCTTTTTGCATGAACAGTATACCTAACTCATTAAAATTCCATGCAGATGATGTGGCGGCTTAACTTTTTTGTGGCCTTCTGCTGTATTGTTCTTAACAATGACTATATGCTCTACTATATATGTCCAATGCACACTCTCTTCACTTTGATGGTGTATGGAGCATTGGGTATATATAACAAGTATAATGAAGTTCCCTCTGTGATAGCTGCAAAGATTCTGGCATGCTTTCTTGTGGTGATCTTGATTTGGGAAATCCCTGGATTCTTTGACATATTTTGGAGCCCATTTGCTTTCTTTTTGGGTGAGTAATATTATACGTAACTTGTACTTCTCTGTTATTGGTTCAACTTTTGGTTATGCTCATTTTGCTGTCACTGTTCCTTATGAAGTACTCACATTTCTTATCTTGCCATCTGGATCAACTAGACCAACTCGATAGCCTCAAACCTTCTCTTTTTCAACTGTGCCATGGCCCTTAAAAATATCTGGGTCTTGAATTGAATGATTATATTGTGGTTAAAATTGTAGATGCTTGCCTCTTGTTAACTGTAATTATAATCGACATGTTGAAATAATTACTAAATTTTGGGCTCAACTCATCCCTACAAAATTGGTTTGTGAAGAGAGGGTGCATAAACTTTGTTCGTTCTTATTATGTCAATGTGGGAGTTGGGTTTTTCAAAATAATAATGTTATTGTCAAAAGGATACTAATTTATATTTATGACGAACACACTATATTTTATAAAAATAATCCACTGATGTGTCCTCTCTCTCTCTCTCTCTCTCTCCCTCTTAGTGGATGCTTATATCTATGTAGTCTGTTTACAATTTTCTAGTCAATTTGCTATATAAACTTACATGATATTTACTGCAAATGCATAATTTTAACTTTTGTGTGCCAGGTTATACTGATCCTGCAAAGCCAGATCTCCCCCGAATGCACGAGTGGCATTTTAGATCTGGGCTTGATCGCTACATCTGGATAATTGGAATGATTTATGCTTACTTTCACCCAAATGTAATATCAAATACTGGCTTGTGTGGTGGCCTTTGTTTTTTTGTTCTTTTTATAATATTTGGTCCAGCTATCTTAAATACTAAATATTTGACTATCTCAGGTTGAGAAATGGATGGAAAAATTGGAAGAGAGTGAAACCAAAAGGAGAGTTACGATCAAAACAGTCATTGTTTCTGCTGCAGTATTTGTGAGTTACATGTCCTACAGTGCATTGATAAGATTATTCATGGTTTTCTATTCTCCTATGTTATTACTTCAATATTATTTAATGTAGACCAAGAATGGTAAACAAGAACATCTCTTTTCATCTATCTTTTCTAGGTGGGGTACTTGTGGTATGAATACATATACAAGCTCGACAAGGTCTCATACAACAAACTCCACCCTTACACCTCATGGATTCCAATTACGTGAGTGTTATCTTTTTCTTTTGTTCCTTTTGTTGTTCTCCGTGTTTTCTGTTTCTTTACTTTATACTTGGAAGACAGGAATTCAATAGTAACATATGAGATGTGATTATATTTTGTTTTCATCTCCTATTGATCCCTTTTACTTGTTATCATGTTCAGTGTATACATTTGCTTGAGGAATTTCACTCAGCGGCTTCGTAATTTCTCTTTGACCCTCTTTGCGTATGTTCTTTACCTTAATTATTGAAACTCCATGTTGATTGGTTTTGGCACAATTTTTTATTTGGTGACAGCTATCAATTTTTCTGTTGCTTAATTTCCTCCATTTTCGTATCAGATGGCTTGGCAAGGTTACTTTGGAGACATACATTTCCCAGTTTCATATTTGGTTAAGGTGTGTATGCATACTGAGCCCTTCTTCCTAGGTTATTGTCCAAGTTACATTAAAGGACTCCATAAAGCATTTATACAGTAATTAACAATTCTGAAAGAGTTATTCTGGTCTGAGGGATAGCCATTTTATGTACTCAAATGAATGATGAATCAAATAACATTTATTTGCTTCATATTTTCATTGCTGAAGATCCTTTAATTGGAAATATTATTTTATGTTTAGCGATAACCCAGCTCAATAGCAATAGTGCTTTTCTAATTTCATTAGTTTTGTAGATCACGTTTTAGTTTCAGTAGTGGCTTTAGTTAGTCATGGTTGGCGAGACTGGAATTCACATGTATAAATACATTTTTCAGTATGGATGATGTTGTTTTTTGTTGCATCTTCATATCTTAGTATACGGGATCAAGAATACTTAGGAAAATATTTGATTGGAAATAAACTTGTGAACAAACTTCACCTCAGCAAAGGGCGTACTTAATAACTTCCTCTTTGCATGCAGGTCTAACATGCCAAATGGACAGCCCAAATGGCTTCTTTGTCTTATACCAGAGTATCCTATGCTCAATTTCATGCTTACAACTGCTATATACGTCTTTGTATGGATCTTTCTTCTTTCCTTCCATATGTTTATTTTTCTTATTTGTATTCAAGTCTCGTGAAAGACATCATACTAATTACTAAGTTGCACTGCTATCTTGATATGGTTTGCAGGTATCTCATCGACTTTTTGAATTAACAAATATGCTTAAGACGGTGTTCATACCAACAAAAGACAATCGGCGGCTGCTGTATAATTTTATTACTGGAATTGTCATTTCCCTTTCTTTGTATTGCATCTCACTTATTCTGCTTCTGATTCCTCATTCAACGGTAAGCCACTATTTTGCTTTGCAAAGGGATATTTCTTTGATACTTTTTTGGAAAGGATATTTCATTATATAATATCTCGGAGCTTAGGTGCTTGTTCATGCTACTTAAAGCTTCAAAAATGAATATCAAGTATGAATTTTGCTAATGTTTTTTCATAACAGAAGCGGGGGAGAGGGTGGGGGTGGATCATAGGTGCTTTCTCATGTTCTTAAATTAATATAATAATCAGAAATTTCATTGATACTGACAGGTTTGAAATTCAAGACACCAAAGAGAGATTCCACAGACAGTTCCCTTTGGATTGGCTATGCTGAAAAATGTGGATTAAAATACTGGGAAACGTGGAATCTCTTTTCTGGAGCAATGTTTCTGTAGTTGTGGGGGAAGTAGTATTCTCCAAGAAGGCATCAAATATAAACGTTGAGTGTTGGTTTGCATCGGAGGTTGGCAGATGAAAGGGGGAGATTAAACTCGAAGGAATTTGAACCAATTTTCTATAAAATTCATTTGTGCTCACACATAAAAGGTAGGATCGTGATACAAATCCGTCTTGGCTTCGAAGAAATTCAAGATTCATTTCATTACCTGTTCCTGTTCAATTTTCATTGCTATTTTTTTGTCTTCTTCGTCTTTGAAGGATAAGGAAATATATGTATATTCTTTTTTACAATCTTACCAGAAACGCGTTGTCCTACTCTTGTAACAATAGTTTTGTTTAATGGCTATAAGTACAAGTATAGTGTTCCCACTTTTTTTGGTTCATTGGGGGTAGGAGTTGTGGGAATATTGTTCTCAAGCATTATCAGTTCTCCTAAATATTCTTTAAAGTAATAAAACTACCGAAGTATCTCTCAAGTATTGCATATCACCATTTTAGTTTCTCATTTATTTTGTAAACGTTCAGGGATCAAGTTGAAGGGATTTTTAATACTTGGAAGATTATATAGATATATATAGTAATAGTGCAGTAATGAATGTCCTGACGGGTCTCATCGCAAGAAACCAACATGCCCTTCAAAAAGTGAAGAACGTTCACTGAAGTGTTCTTAATCTGTTCTTGAAACTCTGGAGCATGAAACCAGCGTTAATGCACTCGATTTTGAATGACAAAAGCCATTTCTAATGGTTTAGTTTGTTGTTTGGAGTTTCATATTCAAATTTTGGATGTGAAAAAAAAATGAGAGTTGTTCAAAGTAATTTTAGCTAAGATATCGATTTGTTTTTATTGATCTAATAAGAAATCACACGTCCACTTCATTGCAATGTCAACCACTTTTCAGGTTCTACTATGGATAGGGGTGAAGAAAAAGACCAGGCTTTGATACGCTGACCTATATTATTATTGTTATTGTAATTAACAATAATAAATCAGCTTGACCTGTGTTACTACTATTAAGTCAAAGTTTGATCTATATGTAAACATTTTTAAAGTCTTAGTGTTAGCTGTTTAAATATCGGATTGAGCCTGAAAGCTTTTTTGTGGTTTGTTATGTATAAGGAGATTTCTTTTTTGCATTCCTATATTCTCCTTCCTTTGCACATCCATATTTTTCCTTTTCACCGCCGTAATATGAAATTTCCATTTTGTGCTTAAAAATTGACTTTCGGTAATCAAAAGTATTTTTTTGACATAAAAAAACTTTAGAATTAAGAATTCAGAAGTTATTTTTGACTTTCACATGTGTAATTTGAAAAACTTATTACTTTCAAGTGTGCAATGTTTAAAACTTGTTACTCTCAAGTTGTACAATTTAAAAGTCAAACATTACATAACCCAAAAATTATTTTTTCTCCATATTACATTATGAAAATTATGAAAATCATGAATGAAACCTATTTTCATCATTTTACTTTTATCCTTGTTTATCTCTATTCTTCGTCTCTAAGCTTTTGTGTACTCCATATTCTTTTTAACCTTAAAATCTTCAATCTTCAATTAATGGCAACAATATTCTCTTTTTGCTAAACAAACTTCTAACTCTATTGAAAACACTGCTTTTGCAACTAGACATCGTTTTCTTCCTACTCAAGTTTTCAGTGCAGAAATATTGGACTTTAATAGTAAAAATTAAAAAAAGAAATAATTTCGCCGTCTGTGGGGATCGAACCCACGACCACGTGGTTAAAAGCACTGAGCTAAGACGGCTTTGATGTTAATTGATTGCGGAGATACTTAAATTACTTTATATTGTTTCCGCATACAATTTTATATAATTTATTTCTTAATTACCTTTTTCAATCCTATTATTACTTATTTTGTTTTTATTACATCTCTCATTTTATGTCATACTTTTTTTATTAGAATAAATAGTTATATCCGTACTAAAGTTAAATAATTTAAGAAATATTTATATGAACAATAAATTAGAATAATTTACTTTATATTAATTAAAATATTTAAACAATTGTAAAGTGCAAGCTCAAGTACCTTATTATCTCTCATGTTAATAGACAGAAATCCATTAAAATTATTCATTGTCAATTAATAACAAGTTTTACTATTCACAATTTTCTACCACCCCTAAACATGAGTGGAGAAGCTATATCTGTAATGAGAAAACAAAAACAGGTTCCATTAATTTTAAATTGTGATCAATCAGCAAGTGTGGAAATACAAAAGCTAATGACAGAAAATGGTGTTCATATGTTCTTTGGCACCTATAAACTATCTTAACTTTTTCAAAGTATGAAAACAAGCTCTGAAAAAAAGATTATCTACTATCAGTTATAAATGAGGAACTTGATCTAGAATGCCTTAACTTTCTTTGCAAACCAAATGCTAGACAAAGGGAGCATAACCATGCTCTTGCAGAACAACTGTCAATGAGTTTAAGCCTGCATAAATAGAGTCAGTATGAGGATGAGTCCTATCACCTGTTATAAAAACATGCACACCATTCACAAGTTCAATCCAGCTACAACCAGGTATCTTCTTCACATTTTGTTGCTTCATTGTATGCCTCACCTCTGACACTTCCTCATATCGACCAACCGCTCCATAAACATTTGACATCAGCACATAGTTTCCACAATGACCTGGCTCAAGTTCAATCACCTTACTACCAGCAATCTCAGCCAAGTCCTTCTCCTTGTGGACACGGCATGCTGCTAGCAGAGATCGCCATCCAACAGGATCAGCCTTAAATGGCATTCTTACCACTAAATCATAAGCCTCCATTAACCTTCCTGCCCTACAAAGCATGTCAATCACACAAGTGTAGTGTTCAATGGATGGAGAAACACCATACTTTGACTCCATTTCTGATAGAAACCCAAGCCCCTCCTTCACCATCCCAGCATGGCTGCACGCAGATAGTAATCCCACAAAACTGATTTCATTAGGTACCATTTCAGCTTCACACATACGGCAAAAAATATCTAATGCCTCATCACCATAACCGTGCATTGCATAACCTGTGATCATGATGTTCCACGAGGCCACATCCTTCTCCCTCATGTTGTCAAAAACCGTGCATGCATCTCTTACGTTTCCACATTTTGCATACATGTCCATCAGAGCGTTGTTCAACAAAACGTAATCAAAATCGTTGTGGCTTTCTTCCTTCCCCAACCCATTTACAACCATATACCTATGTATCTCTCTACCATGCCTCAGCGCTGCAAGATGAGTACAAGCCGGAAGTACTGTTGTAATGGTAACCAAATCAGGTTGAACCCCTTTTACCTGCATTCTATCAAAAAGCCTCAAAGTTCCGTAATGATCACCGCAGTGTTCATGAACTGATATGATCGAATTCCATGAAAAAATATCTCTCTCGACCATCACCTCAAACACACTCAACGCATCACCAACACATTTACATTTCCCATACATATCAATCAATGCGTTAGAAACAACAACACTTGATTCATAGCCCCTTTTTGTCACAAACCCATGAACAGCACGTCCACTGTCAAAATCCCCTGTCACAGAAAATATCGACAAGACCCCAGTAACAGTGTATCTACAAGGAATCACCCCTTCTCGTTCCATCCTCCTAAATACCACCAAAGCCTCCTCAAACCTCCCAATATGCGCGTACCCATTAACCATTGCATTCCAAAGCACAACATCTCTCACAGGCAACGCTTCAAACACCTCATGCGCATCCTCCACCAATCCAAATTTCAAGTAGGTAATTACCAGCGCACTGCCAACAAACACATCCAACTCCAACCCAAATTTGAACAACAATCCATGAATCTTCCTAACCTCCAAATCCTCCATAATATCGCCACAGGCTCTGATGACACACGGAAAACTGAACTTGTCAGGAACGATACCCAGATGTCTCATTTGCTTATATAGAGCAAACCCACGTTGGGGAATAGCATTTGCAACGAAACCAGCAATGAGTGCGTTGTAGGCAAAGACATTTTTGTCAAGATGGGTAGGGTAGTTGAAGACTCTGAGGGAGTGATCGATGAGGGTGCACTTGGAGTACATGTTGATGAGGCTTGTGATGGCGAGTGGGGATCCAAAGAAAGCGTTTTTGAGCAAGTGGGTGTGGAGTTCCTTGCCCTTGGAGAGGTTTGCATTGTGGGCACACGATTGGAGGGTGGCAATGCATGTTTGCACGTTGTAGGAAGGTGAGGTTGAGAAACAGAGCAACCTGCGACAATAATGTTGTTGTTGTGGGGGGATGATGAAGGCTCTTATGATTGTTCTTCCATTCATTTAAGTTACCTGCCCTGTCTAATTTTTCTTTTGCAACATCAAACTTCCATGTTTTGTTGAGTAAATAGAGAGATGCTGGTACATACACGAATTAATGTCTCACGTGGACATTGATTCAAGTGCAGAAGTCGCGATTCTGTCTGACGATTTTTCAAGGGCCCCTCGACGGAAGTGAGGTCCAATTTTCTGGGCTGGTCCTGGGCTAGGGTGGGCCTAGGCTTGGGAAGGGAGAGTGGATTTGGGGGTGAAGGAGGGGTCCTCAGGCCGGTACTTGATGCAATCGGTGGAGGTGAAGTTTCGCCGGAGGCACGTGGCTTTCTGCCTGAAGTCGTCGGTTTAGAGAACGTAGCCGAAGTCGCCGCGAAAGTTTATGATTTCTTAGCTCAATACGCTTTTATGTTTTTTGCTTCATCATTGCTTTGGGAATGCTGAATTAATTCTATGCTATCTAAAGATACGTGTTTGAATCTGCACTAGTGGTCTATATATTTAAATCGTCATATATTTATATGATTTCAATCTAATAACTTTTTAACTTGCTGGAGAATTATTTTTCTTTTTACAGAACTATAGTCGGGGTCTTTTTATCGTTCTCTACTTTCTTCTGATTATAGTTTCAGCTTTGAGTTCATTGAAAAAAAAAACGACACATCATCGTTTTCTGGAAAAATCACAGTTTACCTTTATCGGCATGAAACACAGAGGAGTGGAAAAAGGGTGGATGCAGGTGATGCTGAAAACTTGTAAACAAAGATGTTATGCTTACCTCTAAAAAAACCCTTTCTTTTGTTTGATGTGTTATACTGGAATAAACCCCTACTTTTTGTGAAAAAATCTTTCTAACAAAATTCTTATCCCAGTAGTTGAGGTAGACTGGCTGATTGACTACAAGAATTTGTAGATCTTTCTGGCTTAAAACCAAACCGACTTACCTCAATTTTTCGATGCTGATGTATTTAGGGTTTCTAACCTTCAAGAAGAAATTTTTCGATTGCAGCAAGACACCCTCAATGTTAGTCAATATGTCACTCAACTAAAAAATCTATGGGATGAGTTTGACAATTATAGACCGATTTTCATTCGCAAGTGTTCAATATCCTGCACATGCGAAGCAACCCAAGCATATAAGAAATACAGAGATCAAGACTATGTCATTCATTTTCTAAAAAGGGTTAAATGAACAATTTTCACATGTTAGGTCCCAGATCATGTTCTTGGACCCTTTTCCTCCAATAAACAAAGCTTTCTCTATGGTTGCTCAACAAAAAAGGCAGATGTCTAATACAGGAATGATTGAACCTCCATCTGAGAAGAAAATCTTTGCTGTCAACACTGATAAACACATTGGTTCTAGAAGGGGTCTTCTTATGAACCCAAACCAATACACTGGAAATGGCAGAGGTCGTGGAAATAAAGGCAGATGTCGTAACAATACTGGAAGAGGTGGAGTCTTCTCCAACAAACTATGTACTCATTGTGGCAGGACCAATCATACAATTGACACATGCTATTTTAAACATGGATTTCCTCCTGGTTACAGGCCGAGACAAAGCAACGCTAATGTGTGTTTTGTTATACAAAATTGTTGCATATGTTATATTCCTTTAGCTTACCCTATCTGCGTGTGTTTGGCGATGATCGTGTACGCGGTATACGGGAGCAAATGATGTTGCAAGTGGTTCTGGTAGAGCGTAGATCCGGAGCGTAGGCTAGTTGGGAAACTTTGTGGCATCATTTCATCATTTTTATGAGTTTTAAGGATTTCTTGTAATCATTAGAATTATAGAACTTGGCTTGATAATGAGACTGATTTTGATAATGTATTGTGTTTATAAAAATTGGATTTAAGTTGGTTTTATCGGTGTAATAAAGTTTTAAATTCCCGCGGATTTGGGAAAATGATTTATAATAAATGAAGTATTATTATTACATTTTTTCTTTTATTATTTAAAATTTGTAATATCCAGGCGAGATGTTACAATTTTTCACGATTTACATGGATTAAATTAATGAAAAACAAAAGTGAAACTAGAGATCACTTAAAGAATTTTGTTAATTACATTGAAACCCAATTTGATGCAAAGCTTAAGGCAATCTGAAGTGATAATGGACCAGAATTTTTGATGACAGACTTTTATCTTTCCAAAGGAGTTTCTCATCAAACAACATGTGTTGAAACACCACAAAAAAATGGTATTTTTGAGCGAAAGCATCAACATATCATGAATGTTGCAAGGGCTTTGATGTTTCAAGCTAATTTACCAAAATCTCTTTGGTCTTATGCTGTCATTCATTCAGTTCATCTCATTAATAGATTTCCTACACCTTTGCTGCAAAATAAATGTCCTTATATTGTTCTTTATAAACAACAAGCTGACTTAAATCACTTAAAAGTTTTTGGTTGTTTGGCTTACTCAAACACTTTGAAACATGGTCGAACCAAATTATCTCCAAGGGCTAGAAAAACTGTTTTTATTGGATATAAAGATGGGACTAAAGGATACTTCTTTGATACAAATGAACCCATCATTTTTCCAAATCCATAAGAAGAAGTAGATGACTCAAATTATACTACTGATCCAACATCACACCTCCCTACTCCACAAACACCTCGACACTCCATGCGATAAAAACAACGACCACACTACTTGAGAGATTATCACTGCTACCTATCTACTGCTTGCAATACTGATATGTCATTCTATAACCATTCTTCTTCCCTTCCTTATCCTTTATCTTCCTTTTTATCTTATAAAAAATGCTCTCACAATTATAGAAGTTTTTGTTATTCTGTATCTTCTTTAATTGAGCCAAAAACATATACTCAAGCTTCTAAATTGGACTATTGGGGGCAAGCTATGAATTTTGAGATTGCAGCTGTGGAGCAAAACCACACTTGGGAAATAGTTGATCTTCCCCCTAATAAAAGGCATGTTGATTGTAGGTGGGTTTATACGATCAAATTTCATGTTGATGGTAATATTAAAAGGCGCAAGGCTTGATTGGTTGCCAAGGGATATACACAACTTGAAGGGGTGGATTATTTTGATATTTTTTCTCCTGTTGCAAAACTCACAATATAAGAGTCATCCTTGCCATATCTACTGCCAAAAACTGGTTCCATGAACAGTTAGATGTTAATAATGCTTTTTTGCATGGTGACCTACATGAAGAAGTCTACATGAATTTACCCCCTAGCATGGCACCTTCCCATCCAAATAAGGTTTGTAAATTGCAAAAGTCCTTGTATGGGTTGAAACAAGCTAGTAGACAGTGGTATGCCAAGCTCATCACAACCTTATTAGCTCTTCAATTCATCCAATTGTCGGCTGATCATTCTCTCTTCATAAAGAATACAGAGGTATATTTCACTACTTTATTAATCTATGTTGATGACATAGTTCTTGCAGGTAATGATCCTAATGAAATTGATTATGTCAAGACACATTTGGACAATGAATTCAACATTAAAAATCTAGGACATCTTCGTTATTTTTTGGGGCTTGAAATATCACGTTCTTCATTTGGTATTGTAGTCAATCAGAGGAAATATGCACTAGAAATATTGGAGGAAAATGGCATGTTTGCTGCCAAACCAGTAACCACTCCTATGGAGCCTTCCACCAAACTAAATAGCTCCTCCGGAAATCCTTTATCTGACCCTTAGATTTATCGCAAGTTGATTGGCCAGCTGATGTATCTTACAACCACCAGACCAGACCTAGCTTTTGTCACTCAACAACTGAGCCAATATGTTTCTCAACCCCTGGATACTCATTATCATATTGCCATGAGAGTGCTACATTATCTCAAAGGATCTCCTGCTAAAGGTCTTCATTTTGCTACTAACTCATCTCTTATTCCTTCAAGTTTTGCAAATTCTGATTGGGGTTGTTGTATGCAAACCTAGAAATCCATTATTGAATATTATGTTTTTCTTTGCTCTTCATTAATTTCTTGGAAAACCAAGAAGCAAACCACAATATCTTGGTCTTCATCTGAAGCTGAATATAGAGCTCTTGCAGCTCTGAGTTGTGAGTTAAAATGGCTTCATTATTTACTCACTGATTTAAAAGTTTCTAGTGCTACTCCTATTTCAGTTTTTTGTGACAACCAATCCGCTATATATTTGGCTCACAATCCAACCTTTCATGAACGAACAAAGCACATAGAAATTGATTGTCACGTCACTCGTGAGAAGATTCAAAGTGGTCTTATTCATCTGCTGCCAATTCCTTCTTCTGCACATCTAGCTGATATGTTTACTAAGGCTCTTCATCCCAAAGCTTTCACACACTATGTGTGAGATCCAGGAAATTCATAAAAATTAATAATTAATAAAGTATAAGAAATGAGGGGTTGAGACTACCATAAGAGAGTTCTTTGATAAATCCTAAACAAGAAACAATGTTAACCTAAGTGG
>Ga0099823_1006324_pt1 | contig 11936 bp, 3 predicted proteins | sample CowpearedBW_FD_76831 | JGI IMG/M metagenome (GOLD analysis project Ga0099823, IMG submission 76831) | Root nodule microbial communities of legume samples collected from California, USA - Cow pea red BW | ecosystem: Host-associated > Plants > Roots > Nodule | place: USA: California | collected... | reverse complement strand
TAAACTTAACAAAATTTGGTTAAAAGGACTAAATTCACGCATTTTGAAAGATGAAAGACTAAATTGGTATAAAGTTTTGATGAGGGACTAATTCCAAAATTTACTGAAACTAGAGGGACCAAAAACATATTTAACCCATAAATATATCAATTATACATACCAAACATTTCTAACCCTAAACACAAGCTAACCACTTACAATAGCTTCTCATTGAGACCTCCTTCTGACCTAAAAGATGGCTCCTCAACCTCCAGAGGTGCCTCTGAAACAACATCCACCACTGCTCCCACCGAATAGGTGATCATCGCAAAAGAAAAAAAGACAGAAAAACAGAAGAAGGGCAAGCTAATGACTTTTAAAGAATTTTCTTAAACCATATAATATTGATATATCTAACAACTACAGACAAACAAATATTCACATACATAAATTTATAAACTACGACTCAACTAATCCGGATACATGTATTGCGGTCGGATCCAGTCAGTTCTGCACTTGTGGTGGCATCTCATGCTCTGCAGAGTGACAAATTAAGAGTGAAAACTCTACCATATACAAGGTAAGTCCACTAACACCTATGGTCAAGGAAAAATCCCTAGGCTAGGACCTCTTGCTCCTCTCACCACATACCTCATTCCTCTCTACTTGATAATTTGAATGGTTATTAGAGCGTCAGGATAACTGCCAAGACAATCCCTACCTCAATGCATACACTACCACAATCACTATTAATCCTCCTTGGGTTAGCATCAACCAATCTCAACTCAGTCTCATATAAAAAATCTCATACCATATACTCATCATTCATAATAATTACAAAGCTTATATGATAACTAAAATACCACCCAATTTAACTCAAAAATACAAGTTTCAGGTTCTGACTCACTCACCCAGCTAGTAGCACTCGCCCAGTCACTAGCTCATGCTCGCCCAGCTAGTACCACTCGCCCAGCCACTGGTCCAGGTATGGAAGATTCTGACTTGCAAATTCGCCCAGCGAGTAGCACTAACCCAACCACTGCCCCATGCTAGCCCAGCGAGTAACACTCGCCCAACGAGTATGCGAATCTGCATTATTTTGCAAATCAGTGTTCTGCATAATTCTACAAATCAACTTATTTGCCCAGCGAGTAGGCTCGCCTAGCGAGTAAGCAAATATATATGCGTACTTCTACAGAAATTGATTTAAGCAAAATTATACCTATTCAACCAATCCATACAACTCCAAAACCTTCACCAAAGACCATTCGAGTATCAAACATTAATTCTATCAAAACATTCATACCAATTGCATCCAATTGCACCTATAGCATATGATTATTCTCAAACAACAGATAAAACCTAAGTATTTATTGTTTTCAAACATCACAACCCAATTCTTATGTCAAACACATCAGTTAAATACAGAATAATCATATAATAACATTCCTAATAGGTTTGTGAGACATAATAGACATTAGCTTCCCTTACCTGGTATCCTGCTTAAACAACTCTATAAACGTTAAACATCTATAACTCCACAAGATGTTCTATCCACATATAGAAACATCATAAGAACGATCAGGACATACCATTATGATCACTGATCAGCAGAGACTCATACTGATAATTAAAACGACGCATGCAAGCGAAAGATGGCTTACATGCAACAGAAAACAGAAAAAACAAAAAACATAGTAAAAATTTAACTTACGCGAACAGAGAAACTAATCGGTCCAAATTGAAGGGCTCACTGAGATGATCAATCATACGGTCTTGATGCTTCAATCAGACGACCAGAAAGATAGAAGTTTTAGAGAGAAGTCAAAGAGGTCTAGAAAAATGGTTTCTAGAAAGATAGTGTGTTTTAAAATAGTAAAACTCATTTGTAACAATTCTATTTATACTAAAACTTTTTCATATTAAAATATTTGAGTCTCACTATTTTTAAACCACCATTACTTCTAAAATACCATTTTCTAAGATTTTACAGTTAACGCTAGGAATCAATTTATATCTTGATTTACAAATTAATTATCATTTTTCATTTAGTATTATGATTAATTTTTTATTCACTATTGAAGTTTTTCTTGAAATAAAATTTTAAAAAGATTGAAGATCATCCTTTCTGAACTTTAATTTTTGAAATTCATATTAGTAAAATTTTTCATATTCATGGAATCTTTCTTGCAAATTTATTATCAAATTTTATAAGAAAAAATATATTTTTACTACTTCTTCTAAGAATTTTAACTGATAGATAATTTTTTCATGGATAATTATTTTCTAGAAAACTAATTCACAAATAATTTCTACAAAATTTATTGTAAAAAAATATTTTGTACAAATTATTTTCAAAAAAATGATAAAAATATTATAACAAAATTTGTAAGTATTATTTTTTTAAAAAAATTGAAAAAAGTTAAAAAAAAATGTGCCAATAAGAAATATTATTTTTTTCAATTTTTTTAAGGATTAAATTCGGTCATTATCACTGAGTTAAAATTTATACATTAGTCAAAGCATAACTAAAAGTTATATATAATAAAACTTATATCAAAAGTTATTATGTATTTTGACATCTTATTACCACTTCAAAATTACTCATAATTTATTCTCATCACATAAAATATATTATTAAAAATAATAAAAAAATATGAGGGAATCAAATAAAAATCATGCTAAAAAGTTACAAAGTAAACTTTCTATAAATAAAAAACACTAAACAAATATAAAAATAGGACATTAACAGAAAAAAAAAAATATCAAGAATTAGATGAGAAAGAAGTATACCATTGATACTCAAAGTTATTTTCCAAACATATAAAAATATAACTTTCTATTATAATGAAAAACATTTTCTTAAATTTTATAGACAAGGGATATACAAAAGCATGTGATAAACCAAAGAGGCCAGGAACAAGGATTGACCACAAAGGGTATGGGAATGGGAAGAGCTAAACAAAGTGAAAAGCACATGATCACATTAAACTCATTCATAATTTTCTTAGGCTTAGGTCCATGGCTAAAGAATAATAGTATTCTAGTTGGAGAAAACATTCATAAGTGTGTAAATTGAAGACATCAATGTTATTTTTAGTTTGTGGGTGTTTCTCCTAACTGTCCACATCAGCCACTTGAAGTGATTAGGGAACAGAGAATTTTTTTTAGAATGATAGCATCATACCTCAAATTGCACCTCATGTGCAGCGTGGCCTATTCATAGAATACTCTTCAACACCTTGCATTGGAAATTGTGATAAGTTATATATTTCGTCATGCTTCTTTATAAGTATTTTAAATGAATAAATAAATTAATTCATTTATAAAACTTTTCTTTTAATTTGAATATAAAGCGAGGGCTTCTTCGCTTTTGAGGATTTCATGTTTCAGTAGAAACTAGAAAATGTTCGTTTTGGATGATATAAGAACGAGTGAATACGATGATTTGGAAGATGAATGCTCTTTTTTTTATCTCGCGTGTCTAGGGTGGATTTGAAGGATTGATGCAGCAAATGACCTTTTTATGTGCATGGTAATCTTTTCATCGTGGAGTGCCAATCCACTTCAACATGACTGTTTAGATCCAATCCCTTGTTTTTAGTGGATTGATCTGTGTTGGTCTGGAACTGATCTCACATTCGTATTTCAATGCATTGTTGAAGCTTGGAATTGATCCGAAAAAACTTGGAACCGATTGTTGTTTGAATTTCAGTAACTTTATTTGTAGTATTAAATAAAATTTTTAAAAATAATTATAACTCATACAAATATTAATTTATACTACTTATTACTTAAAGGGCAAAATAATAATCTCATCTTTTTATATATTAAAATATTTTCTTATCTATCACATGAATCAAATCACTCACAAACTCTCACAAACTTTACTTCCAAATGCACTCACAATCACTTCTAAATCCCTTGAAAAAAACAACACACATTTCACTCTCAAATCCATTCAAACTCATCTTATTCCTCTCCCATAAATTCATCTACCCAATTAAACAAAGGCTAATTGTAGTTTGCAGAAAAATTTACCTCTTAATTTTAAGCCGTGTCTAGGTTAATGTACTCTTAACAAATTTTTTAAGCCGTGTCTAGGTTAATGTACTCTTAACAAATTTTTTTTTTTTAACTTTTAACTTTAGTTGCTTTTATAAATTATTTATAAAATAAACCGAAAGTTCGAAACATTAATTGCAACTTTTTGAGAAAAGTTGGTTTATAAATAAAAAAACTTTATAATTTATGACTATTCTTATCGACCGTTTTTTAGTTTTGTACATTTTTTTTTTGTTTCGTAAAGAATGTTATTTTTATTTTAAGAAATTTAATCAAATAAAAACCAATTCATTATAACAATAGTTAACCACATATAATCAATTCTTAAAATAACGTAATTTTCTTAACTTTTATGTTCAAAACTATTATATCACACCATATATATATATATATATATATATATATATATATATATATATATGTGTGTGTGTGTGTGTATTCCCCCGACATGCCAGCATCAGTAAAATCACAAAGCAATTGAGTATAAGACAAACAAAGCAAGCAAAAATATTTTCCAGGTTTGAAAATCACGTTAATATACTATGCAATTGAATGCAATTGAGTATATGAAGAAAAAAAGTGAAACATAATTAACAACTAAAAAAAAAGTAATAAGGAGGTCTAACGATTAAAAAAAAGGAAAGACAGGTGAAGATCGTGGATCTGATTCATCCTACTAATAATTTGTAGAAATAAGATTATTTTGGTAAGCTTTTAGAAGCGAGATGGAGAAATGTTGTGAGTTTAACTCTCCCACCAACAATTGGTTATGATAATGTAAGTTTCTAAATAAATAGAATGATTAAATATGTTTTTAGTCCCTGAACTTTGATCAAAAATTGAAATTTGTTCATGTTCGAAACTTTAATAGATTTTGGTCCCTAAATTTTAAAAATGAATGAAAATAGTTCTTTTAACTCAATTACGTTAACTTTTTTTTTTAAGTGTCGAACATATTTCTCATTAGATATTGAACCAAGAATGTGTCAAACAGTGTAAAAAATTTCAATACTAATATGAAAAGCGTTCGACACGTCAAAAACAAGTTAACATAATTGGGTTAAAATGACTATATTCATTCATTTTTAAAGTTTAGGGACTAAAATGTATCGAAGTTTCAAACAGGAACAAACTCCAATTTTGAGTTAAAGTTCGGAGACTAAAAACATACTTAACCCTAAATAGAAAGTGTTAGGTGTTAGACAACTCAAAATACAAAAGAAAAACGATGACTTTATGAGAGAATATTATTTTATTATTTAAGTAAAGGTGATTCAATATAAATCTATTGTGTGTATTTTCATTATCACTACACTTTTAATTTGATTAGTTAACTAGCTAGTATTGTATATCTGTGCACTAAATTTTTTGAATTCGTTTTCGGCCTCTCCTCATTCCCTTCTAAAAACTCATTACTCCAACAACTACAAGTACAAGTGAAATGGACGAAAGTTTTAACTTGTAAGGTCTTAAATTTTGGGTCATATTATTTATACAAAACAGCAGTTGTCTATTTATTTATTGGGTTAAAATTTTATTGTTTTGACATATTTAGATGACATTAAAGATTTAATGAATTATTTCAGTAATATTAAAAAACTTAAATCATGTAACTATAATTATTCTACTCAAATAAGTTTGATTAGGTAATATTAATTACGATAAAATATAAGTATAATGATTTATATACATATATTATAAGATTATATCATTTTAATATGGGCCTTGAACATTTTGAGTAACCTATGATTAATGGAATGGACATATTTGCAATATCAAAGATTTCATAATGAGTTAGGCATCAAATGGTGGAAGAATTTATGGAATCAACATATAGAATTTTGCGCGTAGGTATTATGTTATTTTCCTGTAGTGTTAAGCTAACCAGAATTAACTTTAGTTGTATTTACAAATTTATAAAAAACCAGTATCACAATCTAAAAAGAATCACACATTCTTCTAATTACACTTGATTTGTTCCAAGCACTAATAAACTACATAAAACAGATAATTTAATACAACCAAATATGTTGTATTTATCTAGTTCAAAGCATTCCTTGATCTATTCACAAATCTCAATCTTAATGGATACAAAATATACAAAGACATCTTAGAAAAACTTGCATTAGCATGCCCCAACAAAGATTCACAATTAATCCAAACACTTTTGGCCTACACATTAAATAAATTTAATTATTTTTTAATTATAAAATTACTCCCAACATAAATAAAAACTATTTACAAATTATAAAATTAATTATATTAATAATAAAATTATAAAAACTATATTCTATTATCATAAATTAAAATAACACTGTAGACATTTCTCCCTCCTCTTGAATGCTGGTGGTGGAAAGTTTCATTCAACAGTTCAGAGTGATTCAGATGTGTAGTAAGCTTCAACCTATATGTTTACAGCAGTCACTGTTATGCAACCGGTTTCAATCGCTTAAGAGTTATGAATGAACCGAGTAAAACCTATTCTTTAACAAGAAGAAGATGATGAGAAACACTTGATTAAATGAGTATGTAATGGAGTGAGAGATAGGTTATGATCATGCACCCAAACACATAATTGATAACTGAAGCAGCGCGGTGGTTGTCATACTTTGTTCACACACATTAGATGAACCACTTTAAGTTTCATATTGACTAGAAATGAAAAAGTAAAATTTTATATAAGAATAAAAATCTACAAATTTATTATTTTAAGATGTTTGGTTGATAATGGTGTCAGTATCTTATATGATTTTATATGATTAGACTAAGATCTCAAGTCTCTCTCCAGAAAAATCCTTCTGTATACCTATCACCATAATTACAGGGACACTTCACTTTCACGTGCAAATGTCTTTTTTCCTCCTTATAAATCTCTTCACCACCATCATCACTCTTCAATTACGTCAACACAATGTTCTCCACAACACTCCCTCTTCCTCTTCTCATTAACCGTTATCATCCTCTTCCTTCTCCTTCACCCACTGCTCCTCCGAGGGTCACGCTCCGGGACGACGGAACCTTGCTCGCGAAAGAGTCCCTTCCGCCGGAGCTGGTGGCGGAGCTGATGCCAAACCATGTGGCCGTGATCATGGACGGCCACGGCAGGTGGGCCAAACCGAGGGGGCTCGCGGCGACGGAGGGGCACCGCGCGGGGGTGGAGTCACTGACGAGGATGGTGATGCTGTGTTGCAGTTGGGGCATTGAGGTTCTCACGGTTTTCGCGTGCTCCACTGAGAACTTGGCTCGCCCCAAGGTCGTTGGTGTCTTTTTATTTCGCATATGCATGCGTTTTCTTAACCTAGTTATTGGTTTGTTTGGTTTTGCTGAGTAGTGGTATTTATGGTGCGGTGGTGCAGAAGGAGGTTGATTTCTTCATGAGACTGTTTGAAACGACAGCAAAGTCTTCAATGGAGTGCATGCAAATGTGAGTGGAAGATAACTAAGTGTGATCAGACAAAATAAATTCTGAAAAAGAAAACAAAAACTTGTTTGCACTCTCGCGACATCACTTTTTTAAAAGACAACTGTGGAGGTCCTCGTAATAACTTGTTTCCTAGTAGTGGAGGTAGACTAGGTTACCATCAATCTTAAAACGGGGAATGATATTTGACAAAAAATTATACTTTGACTAAAGATTTTTTTACAAACTTTGATCAAATTTGTTTTTTATATTAAGCTATTGTTGTTTTAATTTTTAATTTTTTAAAAAAATTCACTTTTATTGAGAAAAAGACAAAAACTTGTCAAGTTTGATAAAAACAATTTTGTCAAACCCCATCTTAAATTATTGGTGAATTAGGTTGGAGATTTCAATTTCTTAGTTTATTTTGTTTTGTCTATTTTGTCCGTTAAGCTCACATGTGAATGGTGGATTAGAGGAAAATGACTTTTAAGACTCAATTTTTTAAAATTTTAAAATTAAATTAAAAAGATCAAGAAATTAATTTCTCTACGTTATATTATTTTAAGAATGTAAATATTTAATAATATTATAAAAAAATATATTTTAATTATAAATTATAATAAATATACGATTAAATATATTTTAGAAAATTTAAAAAAATATTTATATGATTAAATATATGTTTAGTATATATGAAAGAATTTAAAAGATAAAAAAAAATGCCAAGCCAGTACTCCACTCTGCCTAAATGGATTGAATTTTGCAAAATCTGTTTTCTACTCTACTATATATATATATATATATATATATATATATGCAATTCGTACCTATTTAATTTTTAAACTATTATTATTGTAGTATTTAGGGTTATTTATTTTTAAAAATTTTAAAATGTAAAAATTTTTAAGTTTTAAAAGTTTTTAAAATATTTTTTTTATCAACAATAAAAATATATAAAATAGAAGAGAACTTGAAGTGCTTTGATCCTTTACACAATTAAAAAAATAAGACAAAAATAACAGAAAAAATTAGGCACCAAACATCTATATCCTCAAAAGATATTACATAGCACAAGAGCCTAATTTATATTTTAGAAAAAAGGTATAAAGACTAACAAACGAAGAAGGGATGGGCATATTCCTTATAAAAATTATGCCACCAATCACCAAATGTCTAAGGGGAATGAGTGAATCATCTCCAATGGAGGGCTCAAGGGATCGATGGTTTGCATGTTATCGGGCCCACAGTGGGTGTCAATATTCTGATCCTATGACATTGTCAGGGTCAATCATCATGCATATGAGGTATTGTTTGCTTTGGAGCGCGTGCTCTGTCATAGTTATGTCTGTAAAAGGCGCCTCAAACATCGTTAGGATCAATCACCCTGCATCCGAAGTGTTGTCCATTTTGGAACGTGTGCTCTGTCACAATTTTGTCCTTAAAAAGTGTCTCAAAGGGTAGAAGGAGGAAGAAATATTTAAATCGTCTTAGGCTTCGACTTCTAAATTATTCGATGTGGTAGAAACACAAAGAGTCTTTCCATAGACCATCTTTATGAATGTCCATTCTCCACTTCCATTTTCCAAGTAAAACCTTATTGAATGCTTCTAGATCTCTAACTCCTAATCCACCCTTTTTGTTTCGGCTTAAATAAGTTATCCCATTTTACTCAAGCTATATTCTTATAGTCATGTCCCCAACCCCATAATACTTTTGATTTCTTTCAAAACTTTTACAAACATCTTAAACAAGGTAAGATAAAACATAGGTAAGGTCGTAATGATTGACCTTGAGAGCACAACTTTGCCAACAAAGGTTAGTTTTCCTCTCCACTTTAATAATTTATTTGTAATCTTTTAAACCATACATTTCCAAAAAATACTCTTCCTATGATTATCCCCAACTGGCAGGCTTAAATAGGTAAAGGGAATAGTCATTTTATAACAGTTCAATAATTAAGTATTTATCAATCATGAATTTGTCTAGTCCAATTCCTCCCACTTTAGATGTATGGAAATTTACCTTCAATCCCAGTGTCAATTCAAAAAAATGTAGAATGCTTTTAATAGTCAAAATATTTTAGGTTTAGCATACTACTTCATTGAAATTTTAAAGTTTTGGAGAATAAAAAAAGAAAAAAAAAACAAAAATTCTATGGAAAACTATTTTTGTTTTTAAAATCCGGCTTTTAACAGAGGTTCTATAAGTAATTGTCCTTATTTTTCAAAATTTTTTACTTTTAATGACGTTTTTTACACAACTGTTGTTGAAAAATTATCTATATTTATAAAATTGTTACCATGTCCTTTAATGACTCTACAATCGTTGTTAAAATGGGTCATGGAAAGAAAAGTATGCACTAGTTATACTTTTCCACTTTAATTGAAGTAGTATTTCGATGAAGTTTGTTCGTGTATGATTCTTGCATGGTTACAGGAAAGGAATTCGAGTGTGTGTGATTGGAGATTTATCAAAGGTCCCTGAATCTCTGCAGAGAACAGTTGCAAGAGTAGAAGATGTTACAAAAGATAATAAGAAACTTCAACTTATTGTGGCATTAAACTACGGTGGAAAATATGATGTTGTGCAAGCATGTAAAAGGGTAGCCATGAAAGTGAAAGATGGTGCTGTTGATGTGGAGGACATTAACGAAAGCATAATTGAAAAGGAATTGGAAACTAAGTGCACTGAGTTTCCTAATCCAGGTTTGCTAATACGAACTAGTGGGGAGCTTAGGGTGAGTAACTTCTTGCTTTGGCAATTGGCCTACACAGAACTTTATTTCAGCCCAAAATTTTGGCCAGATTTTGGTAAGGACGACTTTGTAGATGCCTTGAGATCATTTCAACACAGACAAAGACGTTTTGGTGGCCGACATTGAATTGAGGACAAAATAAAAATAGGGAATCACATTGAATTAATTCGATGAATATTGAAATAAAATACTTATCAAGTCTTTTTATCATAAATAAACTTGTAATGACTTATATTATTTTAAGTGTTCTATCTTTTACACATGAGTATTTGTGAGTCTTATATTATACTTGGTATACCTAACATTTATATTTAGTCAACATTTCAAAACTCTTAAAATGTTTTTCAAATTCTTAAAGCTAAATAATAACATATAGATTTACAAGTTACATAAGTTAATTTATTAGTTTCAAAATATTTTCAAAACTATTTGATAAATGTAAACTCACATTAAATTAACTTAATTCTAATTAAAAGAAAACTTAATGTTTCTTATTTATTTTTCACTCCCAGGATTTTCTTTTCGATCTTTTCAGTGATCGAGTTATTCTTATCACCTCTTTGATTATGTCGAGATTTTTCCGAGATGCCTACAGTAACACTATGACACTCAAGTGAGCCAAACATTCATAAAAACAAATGTAGTAGTAAATCAAGTGAGAATCATATATAAAGAATACTGTCATTTTATACTATTGTCATGAATATTTACATTGGTGAGTTTAGATCGGCTAGGTCATACTTATTCTAGGTAATTTTAGGATATTATGATCTCACCTTAATTCTTGATTAAACAACTCTGATCTTGTTTATTAGGTCAATCTTTTCAGAATAAGTAAACTAGAATGATGTCATCTTGTGCTAACGATATGATCTAGGTTTTGTCATTCACACAATTCTATTATTTTTTCATAATTATATTTCCATTTCCTTAATATTAATGTTCTTTGTCAATAAATATTACTTTAGTGAATTAAGGTAAAGTCAAATTTAGAAAGTTATTTTTGTAATATACTAATTCAAACTACAATAATATTTTATTTACACTTGAGAGAGTAATTACAATGTCGTTGTATGTTAGATTTTGATAATCTTATGAACACCATGAAAAAGTTAATATTAATCTTAATTTAAATTAGAGTATAACATAGATAAATATTTATATGGGTGAGAAAACATGTAAAATTTGATGTTATGTTGATGGTTTAGAATTTCATTACTATTATATTGTGAGAATTGAACTTAATATCTTTTGTTTGGGTACGTACATGTCGTGGTGAATAGGTTGAATTAAAACAATAAACTATCTTAATTACTTTGAATAAGCATTTTGAAATTTTAAAACTATTTGAAATTTCTTATTTTATTGTTTCCATTTATATCTATGATAAATAAAAGTTAGCTGTTTTTTCTTTAGTTCATATTCGATAGATTTACAAAGTAATTAAAATCTAGTTGAAAAAGTAAGAAAATATTGAGAAATTTTTATTTAAAAAAAAGCTACTTTAACACTCATCTAAAAAATACATTCATTTGACAATACTAATACATATTATAAATTTTAAATAAAAATAAGATAAATATAATTAAAATATTATTATTTAAGAGTGTTAAATGAGTGTTTTTTGTTAACCTATTTTACTAGCGCATGCAGCAGAGGAAAGTGATAGACCAATTGCATTCAATCTAAATTAATAATTTATTTAATAGCTTTAATTGAAGTTTGACCATAGGG
>Ga0099823_1006323_pt1 | contig 11937 bp, 9 predicted proteins | sample CowpearedBW_FD_76831 | JGI IMG/M metagenome (GOLD analysis project Ga0099823, IMG submission 76831) | Root nodule microbial communities of legume samples collected from California, USA - Cow pea red BW | ecosystem: Host-associated > Plants > Roots > Nodule | place: USA: California | collected... | reverse complement strand
TATATATATATATATATATATATATCACTTTCTATACTATATCACATATTTAAAAGATTAATATTAAAAATGTTAAAAGTTATCTATATTTTTAGAATTAATAATAAGTTGCCAAAATTTTGATAGTTAATATTAAAGAAAAATTTAGACTTTAATTCATAAATTAATTATAAATTTCTATTAATGATAAAAATTATTTAACTAATTATTATTTTTATATAAATTGAGTTGTTATATAATAATTTTCCCATATTGATCTACTCAAAAAATATTATACATGTAATTAGATGTCAACATTGATAAAATAAATATTATTACTTTTTAAGAAATACAATAATAATATGTAAAGCATAATTCAATAAATCCTCCATCTATATTTATATTTTTAGTACACCCAAGAACTTGTTGAAAATGAAAAGAAAGGTAAGATGATGATAGAAGGGATACCAAAACTTAAATAATATATATATATATATATATATATATATATATATATATATACCAAACTTGTTTCTAAAATATTCACATTAATGCTTCTAACCAATTAAAAAAAATTAATATAGATTATCGAGACGTTAGTATGTAAATTGTAATAATGTAATCTATTAATGGAAAAATATTCAATTATCTAATTGGACACTAATGGTTCACTTAACATAATTAACTATTTATTTAGGGATGAATTTCTCAACTCAAACATTAATACTCAATTACATATTTAAGTATACAATTTGGCTAAGTGTTATAGGAAACATAAAGTGGGATAAGCAATCTAAACTCATTCCATTCTAGAAAACAACATAACATTTTTTGTTAAATGGAAATGAAAATTAAGTACACGAGAATAAAGATTATCGAAGGATATTTTAGAGTCCAAATATAGATACTGGATAAGCTTAGATAAAAGAAAGAATGGAAAAAGGGAGTCCCGGTGGTAAAATGATTTGTGCAATGTATTCTGTTGGGTGAAGAGTGCTACACCCTGGTTTAAGTAGAGTGTGACTAGGATAACATTTTGGGAAGATGTATGATTTGGGGATAAAACAATTAAGAATTCGTACCCTAAATTATATGTAAATTCTAATAAAAGTACTAACTAGGGTAGTATCGTGGTCAGTCCAATCCGTTTAAGCCCGATTTGCCACGCACACTTTATGCAGGTTGGAATTCTTGGTCCGCTCCGCACATTACTTGACCCGCACAATTGAGACATTTTTTTAATTTTTTAACTTAACAAAACTTTCTGGGCACTAGGATGCACGAATACGACACGTATCCGATACGTTAATACATTTATTTTAAAAATAATAGGATACAGTATATGATAGATACGTGATAATAAATATATCATTGTTAGTAGCTAATGTTAGTGGACAATTTAGAAACCAATTATTTAGTAGTCAAAACATTGGTAGATTATGTTAGTAACTAATTTAAAAATCAAATCATAATAAAAACTATTTTAATTATCAATTTAGAGATCAATTATAATCGTTTGAAACTATTTTAATTGTCAATAATTTTTAGTTTTTAAATTGGTCACTGTATGGTAACTAAATATTTGTTGTCACTAAAATTTGTCATTATTCAAAAAATTTCTTGTAGTGTACTATGACTTTATAAATTAGATACTTTATTAATAAGTATCGATAAAGTATCCTAAATTATCGGACACGGATACGTATAGGACACAAATATGTAACCCAAGTGGAAGTATCGGTGCATCATAGCCTGGACATTTTAAACAATGCAATAAAACAATTTTTGGAGCATTATAACAATGTAGTAAATCAAAACCTGGACAAGTGCAATAAACATCATCAAGAATACTCCATAAAACAAAGTCTTGGAGCATCAAAACAAGTGTAATAAACAAGTCCTGGACATCATATCAAGTGCAATAAACAACATAAAAGAGTCCATAAAAGTAGTCCTAAAACATGAAAACAACCCAATAAACAAAGTTCAAATAAAAAACAGTCCAAGAAACATCTTCATGGTGGTAGTCTATTGCTCTTCATTTTCCTTGCTTATAACATTGGAAGCAACAGTGGAGGACCCTTCATTTACCACCACATTTTGGTAACTAATATTTTCTACATCTTCTGCATGTATTAAAAAAAACAATAAATAATTAGTATGAATTTACTTAATTTACAATAAAAAAATAGAAAGTAAGAATAAAATAATTACCATAAAAAAACCATGCTTCCAGCTAGAAATGCAAATATTGGATTTGACATTCTCGAGCAAGAGTCGACTCCTATATTTGCTAAGGATATGAGACCCAATGCTAAAAGAAGATTCAAATGCCACAGTCGTTATTGGAATGCTTAACAGGTCTCTACCCATTATTGATAACTCAGAAAATCTTAGACTATTATTTTTCCACCATTCCAACACATCCATGTGCTCCAAAAATCGAAAACCTAGATTTGGTTCTCCAAATATGTCTCAAGTTGATTATTTCCAAATCTATTATCTAATTCATTTTCACACCCTTTTAATTCCTATTAACTGAATAAACAAGTTAGTCAAAAACTCATAATGAAGAATTGCATAAAAAATAAATTCAAGTTAAATTAAACCATCAACTTACATCAAACAAGCTTAGATGTGGAAGAGAAGCGAATGAGGAAGAAGAAGATTGTCCTTGTTTGCGCTTTAGAACATTTGATGATGTTGTTGTTGGCAAACTTTTACTATATTCAGCAAAAAATTTGCACAACTTTTTCTTGATTCTTATCAATTTGGATTCAAAAGTAAGTGGATCAATCTTTTCAAAGCAATAGACCAGTGTTTGTAGTTTCATTCTTGGGACTAAAATTGCCCCAAAAGCAAGCACAACACTATATTTATCCCAATACTTTTGAAATTTGACCATCATCAATTCAACCATATTCTTTTTTACTTCATCCCCATCTTTAACATTCTCCATCAACAAACTTTGAATCTTCCAAACTTATAAGAAATACAAATTTGATTGTATGACCTTTACAGCCAAAGTCTATATACTCCTTTATTTTATATGCCTAAACCATCCTCACTTATTGCCAATTCTTTATTTGATATTTCATTACAAAAATGGGGACCTCTGGATGATTTAACCCAAAAAAAAAGGAAACGGATGTCGACATCTGTTTCAGGAATTTCCAAAGCGAAAGTCGACATCCGCAATGGCAAAAAAAAGGAAACGGATGTCGAAATCTGTTTCACAAATTCCTGAAACGGATGTCGACATCCGTTTCACAACAAATAAAAAAAAAATAACGAAACGGATGTCGACATCCGTTTCAGGAATTTGTGAAATGGATTTCGACATCTGTTTCACAAAAAAACGAAAAAAATAAAGGAAACAGATCTCGATATTTGTTTCTCAAAATCCTGAAACGGATTTCGACATTCGTTTCATAAGAAAAAAAATGAAACGGATGTCGACATCCATTGTATACTTCTCTGAAGCGGATGTCGACATCCGTTATGGCAAACTTCAGTGAAAAAAAAAATGGGTCTTCACGGGTTGCAGATTAAAGTGATTAAAACATGATACATGCATGGCATACAACATTCAACAGTCAGGTTCATGAATCAACATCATCATTCAAGAAAAATCAATAAAAAGATTGAGAACACTTAATTGGATGTGTGGATTGTGGATTAAATGCGGAACTGGAAGGCTATAAATGCAGAACTAGAAGGCTTGAAGGAGGGAACTACTCGTGGTGGTGTTGCTTGCTGGTGATCTGCGGCTACGACTCATATCTACTCCACAAGGCAACAAGTGAAGGCAAAGAAGAGGAAGACTAAATTTTAAATAGCCCGCTGCTGCTAGGTCAAATAGGTCAACGAGATTCATTTTTAGGGGTGCAAGGCTGTAGTAAAAGTAGATTCTTTGGGGTGCAGGGGGTGCATATTTTTTTACTATTTTTTCTCTTCTTTTATTTTTTACCGTGGGCAAAATTGGGAATAAGGAAAGTTTTTGGGGTACAAGAGAAAGGGTTGGGGGTGCAGGAAGAAGCCCTATTGTTTCAGCATTCACCAAGCCCAACCCTCCAACACCAGTTGCTAGGGTTGCTCTTTCATCTTTCACGCGTTGCCTCACCTTCATCACACATACACACTGCTGCTAGGATTGTCCCTAAACCCTCTCTTAACTCCACGTGAGCTCGTTTGCTTCACGCATTTCTTCCATTAGCTTCACGTCTGTTAGTAGCTCATGTGTTTTCTCACCTTTGTCGTTAGGAACTTGTTAGAACGGCGTTCCCCTTTCTTCTTTTCTATTTTATGACATCCTTCACCTATATAAAGGCAGGCCATCCTCTTGTAACACAACTTAGATGAATGATATGAGGTTTATTCCCTATTCGTCAGCTCCCCCTTCTCCTTAGACGAGGATTTCTCCTCCTAGGGTTTTAACACTGTGAGTGTTGTGAGGATCCGTGAGAGAAAGAGAGTGAATCGTCCTTTATCGAGTCTTTCGCTGCATATTCAGTTGATTTCACCGAACAAATCGACTGTTGGAGCCCGTTCCGATCATTCCCCGTCGATTGGAGCCACATTCCACCTATTAATGGCGCCGCGACCTCATCAAGTGGTATTCAGAGCCAATAAGTTCTCGGAGTGTCGCAAGCTAAGTATTCTTCATCTTATTTTGTCTTCGTTCACATTTGTTTTTATTCTTGTCTTGTTCCTAATTGCTTGAGTTTTCGAGTTGATTTTTTTGAGTTGAAATTGTGTTTTTATGGTTTTTTTTGCTGAAATTGATTCGAACACTTTGATATGCTTTCTTGAATCAATCCTGATGGTAAAACATATTTTAGCTCTCTGATTCTGCTGCTCAATGCATGTTTTTTAGGTTTCTTTCAATTTTCTTACCTAACTTTGAATTTTAAAATCTGTTTGTCTTAAAGTCGTGTGTAGTTGTTCACATGTTCTGAATTCAATAGAAGTAGTACCTCTTATCTTTTTTTGTTGTTAACCTATGATGTTAGTAGAATCTGTTCTGTATTCAGTGTTGCATATCTTTCAGTCACTGTTTCATTCGCGTAAGTAGGTTCATGTGTATGTTCTGGAGTTTTGACTTTGCTATTAGATCATTAGCAACTATTTTGCAGTGTTCATTGAAATTGTTCCTGTTTACTTCGACTAAATTTGTTGTTGTGTGCTTTGTCCTGTTTTTATTTGAAATCCATTTGCTGTCCAATTGCATCTGTTGTTGTGCTAAAATTCCATTTGTTGGCCAAATCTATTTGGAAATATCTCCACTGAGTTGCTTGATTCTGGTTATCTGCAATGCTGATGTGAAAACTCAATCTGATACATGTGCTTGTGTTTGAAACAACATTCATTTAAGCAATTCTATTTTTTTTAAATAGTTTTAAAGACTACACCCGTTTCAATTCACTATGCTCATTGATTTGAGAAGTCTGTCAGCTTGAGTTACTCTGTGGTGTTACTATTTTACTAGATTCCTCTTTATTTGAGATTCAATCTGTTTTGGCCAATTAATTGAACGCTAAGTCACATTTTCTTATTTTTTGTGATTAGCATAGTCTTTGTGAGTCTTGTACCATTGCAATTGATTCAAACCTATAGTTTCTGATTGGACCGAGAAGCTTGTACATGAAATTCATATTTTGTTGATTACTCACCTTAATATCCGAGAAGTGCTTTTGTTCAATCATATTTGCTGCTGTGGTCTAACACAAATTGGTGCCTCAGCTTGTTCACTTGCTGCACTGATCTGATAGTATCTTAGATTTAGCTATGCCATGTAATTTTTTTTGGGGTTGCAGTTTTTCTTTTGGGAGCTTCTATTTTATTAGAATAATGTCACTAAACCTGTTTCCGTTTCTTGTTTCTGTCTGGTCTAATTGAATGCAGTCGTGGTATCAAGCTTTCATTTAATCTTGAGTGCCTCTGTTGTGGCCTTGATTCATTGATTGCATCCACAATTTTGGTGCTCTTGCTTTGATTTGCTACTACTTTCTTTAATCACCCATGTCCAGATTTTGAGATTGCCAAATCACTTAAAATGTTGCTAATTTTGTGATCTGTGTTTAGGTTTGATTCAAGTCTGTTGCATCATGTATGTGTTTTCATCATTGTTGTTTTTAAGTTGAATCAAATTTGAATTTTGTCATGTGCAGTTGATACCTGAACTGGAATTGGAACACTAAAATTTTGGGAGCTGCAGTCAAAAGATATTTGAGCGTTTGAAAAGAAAAGAAAGAAAGTCAGTGGTACAGATTTTACTAAGATAGAAAAAGAATTTGACAATAATTTGAAAAACAATGTTGGAATATGACATTGCTTGTTTCATTAGTATGCTAAACGTGTCACACAGTTCACAGAGTTATTGTTGTTCTTTTCAATGTCATTTGCATATGCTCTTGATTTAACTTGCTTTTTAGTCTTGTTTGATTTTGGTTTTGTTAATCTTATTCTAGACACCTTCCTTAGGTTCCTTTTGTGTGGCTTCTTTCTTTGCTAGGTTGTTTTCTTGATTGTCTTTGTTGGTTATCCTTTGAGTTTGTCTATTAAATTCATCATTTGATGTTGTCCTTGCCTCATATTTGAGCTTTTATTGTTTTTTCTGTTTTTTTTTACTCTCACGCAACTTTGTTTGCTCTTGTTCTGTTTTGGGATTCTGCAACTTCACTATTTTTGGCAACCTTGTAACTGACGCCTCTTCTTAAAGGTGGAGTTGTGAGTGATTCTATTTTGAGAGCAAACTGCCAAGAGGAATTGTGGAGTGAGCTGGGACTTCAAAGGAGTGCAAACACTTGAGGGATACATTTTGGGGCTGGACCGAGAGAGCCCATGCAAGAAGAAGAATCTAGCCACTTTCTTTTATTTTCTTGTTGTGTTGTTTTGTTTTCATATCACAGATTTTGTGTAATTTTTCTTTTCAGATTTCTGTTTTGTTGTTTCATTTGGCTTAGGTGGGAAAATGCTTTAGAGCAATCCCATCCTTAGCTTAGTTTGTAATAGTTTTAACGTCTAGTGTGGAGAATTAAGGGGTTCCAAAGGCCACTCAATCTTTCCACTTAGGATTTCTTGTCTAGTTTATGTTTTCATGTTTGTTCAGTTTTCCGTCTTTATGTTTTTCATGTCCAGGTTTTGCTTGTGCTTTTGATATGCATGTTGAATTTATGTTTTACGTCTCCGTGGTATATAGGTATAAAATTTTTCAACACTTAATTTGACCTTCCTTTCGTCATAGGAGTCCACACACTTTGAAAAATTATTTTTCACACAATCTGTTTTCCTTAGAATTTTATTGAGATTTTTTGTGAAAGTTGTTTAGAAATCTTTGGCTAGGAAAGGCTTGGTTTCTAAGCTTGTCCAAGAGTCTCACCTCCCTTTCCTGGGAGTATTTCTAGACCATTTTCACTCCATTTTCTCTTTAGAAATTCTTCAAGTCTCTCTGTGAAAAATTGTTTGGATAAAAGTGTTTCAAAAAATTGTTTGAAAATGAGTTTTCCTTACAGCAGTGTGCATTTAAGTAAGCATAGTAATGTGCATGTAGGTAGGCATAGTAGTAATGAGTTGCATCATACCATTCATAGTGACATTTCATTCTTTGGAGAAGATATATGACCAATATCATTTAGAAATTAGATGTGGGATACAGAGAAATTGGTGCAACCATTGTTTAGTAAATATAGTCAATTTGATATTCTTAGGCATGTTACTTCTAGGTTTATAGGGCGTGCATATAAGTGGTGGCAAAAGAGATAGTCTAGAGTGTAAAAGGGGAGATAATCATGCATTAATACATTTTATGAATTCAAAGCATGCATGCGGAAACATATCATTTCCCCTTCATTTAGGATCACTAGAGAGCAACAAGCTAGGATAGAAAACTTCATTGACATAGGTGATGCATTCATCCAAAATCTTGTTAAGTTTTCTAGACTAGAAAAAGATTTTAAGCACAATTTGGACTTGCTCTTGAGTGAACAAAGAGAGAGAAAGCAAAACTTGAAAAGCTTCGAGAGTTTGAAAAGAAGAGAGAAAAAGAAAAGCTTGAGAAGCTTCGTGCTAAAAGAGAACAAGAGAAAAAAGAGATAAAATAGAAAAAGAAAAGAGATGATGAAGAAAAGGCAAAAAAGGTGAGTCTTAGAAAAGCCAAAGAAGAGAATGAGAGAAAATAATTTGAAGCAAGAGAGAAAATAAGACAAGAGAATGAGTTTGAAAGTAAATCACAAGTGGTAGAGTTAAAGAGTAATTCAAACCCAAGGGAACTCATTGTTAGGGATTTGGTGTTAAATTCTTCACCAAGTCCTTCCATGAAGACCCAATTTTCAAAGGGAGTTCTCCCATCTTTAAACTCTTCTCACTTTTTCATTAAATCTTTTGTTTTGTTTCCTTCTCAAACTTTTTGTTCTCCATCTCATTCACTTATTTCATCCTCCTCAACATATTGTGCCAAAACACACTTTGACTTTAAAATTCTTTTCAAAAATAATCCAAGTCAAAGTGTAAGACACTCTTTTTGTGAAGTGGGCCTATTATCAACTTTTTTCGATTTTATAGTCTATTTTCACATAGTGCACAATCAATTATACTGCATGGTCATTATGATTTTAATGCCATTTTATTTGATGACTATTGCAGATATGTGTTTGATCCTGGTGGAACCTACAATTTGGTTGTTATGAGCCTTTAACAACCCTCTTGATCTGAGGACAAATCCTCTTCATATTTTAAAAATGATAAAAAGAGAAATTGTGTGAAGATGAAAACAAGATAAATTCAACTTTTTCACAGGTATTCTGAACCATGATACTACAGACTCAATTGTCAAATTATAATTTTTTTTTGTTGAAGTTCAAAAAATTACAAGTGAGTCATTACTATAATAGAAAAATTGTTTTTTGTAATGAAGATTATCAAAACAAGATTGCTAAATAAAGATGGAAGGTGAATTTTTTGCCATTTTATTTGATGACTATTGCAGATATGTGTTTGATCCTGGTGGAACCTACAATTTGGTTGTTATGAGCCTTTAACAACCCTCTTGATCTGAGGACAGATCCTCTTCATATTTTAAAAATGATAAAAAGAGAAATTGTGTGAAGATGAAAATAAAATAAATTCAACTTTTTCACAGATATTCTGAACCATGATACTACTGACTCAATTGTCAAATTATAATTTATTTTTGTTAAAGTTCAAAAAATTACAAGTGAGTCATTACTATAATAAAAAAATTGTTTTTTGTAATGAAGATTATCAAAACAAGATTGCTAAATAAAGATGGAAGGTGCATTTTTTGCTGACAATTTGTTTATTTACATTGAAAAAGAAATAGATGAAAATTTTAGTTCTGGTCCAATTATTAATGAGTTCAAAAGAATATGAAAGAAAAAATGACAATAATTATTATTTATTTATATAGTTATGATTATACTAAATTACGTATTCATTATCTTTACTTTAGTGACAAAAATTAAATATATAAATTTTAATTATATTATTTTAACTCTCCATATAATATTAGTCAATAATCGTCACCGACATCAAGAGATTAAGAACATTATAATCAACTTATAACTACTCATATCTTGTATGTTTGGCTATAAATAATATAGTTATAAAATTTGTCACTCTTAGATGTTGTATGTTGTTATATGAAGCCCAATTGTTCTTTGATCAGGTTCTGTGTGATGTCCCATGTAGTGGAGATGAAATCCTTTGTTCGTAATACCCTTATCTCGATAATTTTTTTTCTTTCCTTGATGTATTTCTCCCTTTTTTTTTTTTTTCTTTAACCATCTTTTTAAAAAGTAAATAAAAACTTGGATGACGAGGTAAAAATGATAAAAAAAAATAGAGCTCAACTGTCTAACCATCTTTTATTTTAAAATTAATTAGAACAATCACATTAGATAACTACGAAAGAAACTGCATCGAATATATCGATCAAACACATTGAAGAACTCAAAAAGAATCCTACTGTCTCCTAATAAGTAACCCAACAACAAACAACATCAAATAATTATTTGTAATAGAGTCTAGGTGGGAGGGGAAGAGAAGACAAAAATTGTTGCAGGTCTAGCTCTGGTGAGGGAGCAGATGACAGTATCTGCTACTGGTTCTTTCTATGAACAAGAAGCAATTGGCTACTCCAACCGACCTATATTTAAAGTCCTCAAAAGATGTGTATAAAGATTTACATGCATACAACGCTCCAAATTCTACTTCATTCTCGATCCTTCTCGAATCCTCTATAACGTGATATAACTCTGTTATAGGAATGAAACTATGTGTTTTGTATAAATCATTCCGTAGTTTATAATAGTAATGAAACTTTTGCATATCATAAAGTATGCTAACAATCAAATACTTGTTCTAACATACCTACTCTTGTTCTGCACAGTGGAGATTTTCTTAAAAAATATTTTATCATCTTGATGAATAAGTTTTTAAATTTTTAGCTTCTATTAACTCAATGCCTAGGAACTCAACATAAAATGAATATATCCGGCACAATTTACCTCCTATAAACACCTCACCAAGGCAAGGAGAACTTTTAGCTCTTATAAGTAACAAGAATTAGATAAAAGCTTCCATCGATGGAAAAGCTTGAAAGACAGTGAAATTAAACGAGACTAACAAAAGTACATCTTTATACTGTTTTTCTGACAAACTCAGGTATTTCGCATGCTCTATAAAAACTTTAATACATGGTGAGCACGTGAATTCGAGTTATTCTCATTGGCAAATAGAAAATTGAAATTCAGCAGCTATCATCACATCACGTGATCGAAAGAGAGGGTGTGAGTTATATGCTGTTCATCCACATGACCGTTAATAGTTAAAAGATTTGAGGTTGAGGCATCTAAGGTAACCTTGTATTGTGTTTCTAAGACAGCATATGAAAATCTCAAAACTTTAAGACTTCACAGTAACACTGAACTTTAGATATAAGGAGGATTGTGTAAAAGGGTGAAAGAGTATATAGCCATCAGCTTCAAAAACATTGAGTTAGGGTTTTCCACCATGGTGTGGTATTTGCATGGTTGATTTCATAAGTCTAAACAAAAAATATATAATGAAGGAGAGATTTAGAAGAAAAAAATATATAAAGTTAACAACAGTAGTAATATATATTAAACTTGTTATAATGAAGTCAAATGTTAAATTTATCTATCTTCTAAGTTTCAAAAATGTCGACCTAAATAAAAAGCTAAGCTTATTGAGACATAAATTTATGTTTATAAGTCTTTTAAAAGATATATTTTTGTATAAATTATTATACATTGTATTTTGTATAATGAGCTATTTTTTTTAATAGAAAAGAATTTGGAGATATTAAGAGTTTGGAAAAAAAAAATCATGGTGAAAATATTATCTCTCTACTGTAAAATCTTGTAAATGATATACCTTACATGTAAGATCTTTATCGACCATTAAAGATCCTCTATGAATAAATAAAGGATTGCTTAAAAAATAGCATTTACATGTTATACTATTCTCACAATGCGAAAGAACAAAAAATGAAAGAATGAAAGATAAAGAAGGAAAATAAGACTTGGTTTCTTCACATTCACTACGTGAGAAAACCAAATCCAAATGCAAGAAAGTTACACTGATCACATATTATACACTAAGAAACTGTTATAGATCAGCAATTTTCAAGTTAAAATCTTCATCAAGTCCATATGATAACAAAGGGAGATTGTGTGAATTCTATTATGCCATAAAATAGGTTTTCTTTCAACAAAGGTTAAACGTGTGAATTTTCATGTAACCACTAAGCCTTTCGACCCCAATTGTTCTAACATAGAATTAAGAAGAAGAAACAACACGACTTTAGAGGATAAATATATCAAAGTTTTCTCATAACTTCTTTAAAATTTACTTTCCAAGTTATACACTAAACTAATTTTAACTTTATTCCCTTGAAGTCAAGGGTAAATTGGAGTT
>Ga0099823_1006319_pt1 | contig 11940 bp, 6 predicted proteins | sample CowpearedBW_FD_76831 | JGI IMG/M metagenome (GOLD analysis project Ga0099823, IMG submission 76831) | Root nodule microbial communities of legume samples collected from California, USA - Cow pea red BW | ecosystem: Host-associated > Plants > Roots > Nodule | place: USA: California | collected... | reverse complement strand
CGAAAGAGAAAGTCCAATTGGAAAGCTGTTGGGCCGATATGTGATGCTTTGGACTTGAATGAACCCACTTCCACAAGTTGGGCTTTTATTATTTATACTCCCCTTCCTTTTTCTTTTAAAACCCAAAAATATTCTGTTGTCTTTTCTAAAATTCTAAATGCTATTCTTGACACTTCATGTTGGTTGTCCCCTTAATCCTTTCCACCAATTTTCTGTACTTTTTCTACACTTTAGGGCACAAATTTTACTTGGAATGTTTTCCTTGCAATTTGTTAAAATTAGTTATTGTTTTAATCTATTTTTTATCAATTATTGATTTTATGCACACAGAAAAACATATGTCCCTTTTTCTTTCTTTTTAGAGATTAATTTTATAGTTATTTTATCGTGAAGAAAAATATATTTAAGTTTATTTATAAGTAATAAACAAAATAATATTTTATTTTAAAATTATCAAATTGGAAAACATTTGTTAGAAGTGAAAATGTTGTAGTTTCGCCTTTTCTTTAAAGAAAAAAAAAATAAACATATCTTATAGATTTCATTAATTCGTAAAAAATATTTTAATTAAAAAAAATCATATTACTTTTATTTTTTAAAAATAAAAATAAAAAACATTTATTTCAAAGTGATGCTTTATTTAAATTAAAGAAAGAGTTGTTTGAGAAAGTAAAAAGAAATGAATAAAAAGTTTATAAATAATTTGATATGAAAACATATTTTTTAATATTAATATAATTAAAAAATAATTTATAATATAATTACAGATAAATTTAATTTAATTTAATTTATATGTTATTTTAATTGTTTATTTTACTGAATAGAATAAGAATATATTATATTAAATTAATAATCAATTATCATGTTAAAATATAATCCAATACGTGAGACATATTGAAATAAATTATATGTTAATGTTTTGTTTAGATCGAAAAGAAGGTGAAAAAGAAAAATAAAGTAGAAAGTTTATAAAAGTGTATAGATTAATTTAATTTAACTTTTGTTTTAATTATTCATTTTATTATAGTAAAAAATGTAAGTAATGATAATAAATTATGTGAAATGCATCATTATTTATGTCTTGTTTAGCATGTAATTCTTCAACAAATGAATGATCTCTATATTGTATTAAAAGTTTAAATCTTGAAATTATTTTTATTTTTGCCTGTTTAGATCCTCGATCTATGCAATTAATTTGTATTCTTTTTTTTTTCCTATCTTTCCGCGTTTGTGAAGAAACACGCTGTAAATAATTTCAAATATTCCAGTCTCTGTGTTCATATCTTCTTGAAATGTCGCATTAGTACTGAAACCGAGTAACAACGACTCGTTGACTTTTCTTTTAAATCATTTTCAATTTCGTCTACGAATACTATTCAATACAAATTCTTTTCATATATATTTTAAGGTATAAAATAGTACCAAACAAATTTCATAACATTTATAATCTATCTGAATCAGTTTTGGTTCCATTAAAATATACTCACTACGAAAATATTTTTGCAGGAAGTTTGAAAAAAAATCATAAAAATATTGTTTAAATTTTTTGTGGGAAACGTTATTTCTTTTATAAAACAAGTTAAATATGGAAAACGCACTTATCCGATTTTAAATTCTCAAAAAAGTAAAAATGAAAAAAAAAATACTATACTAAAAGTGAGAAGTTTATGTGGTTTACTTCTCTTTTAAATTTTATTTATATAAAACATAAGTTTCAATGATGTAATTTTTTTATTTATATTTTTCTTGATGAATAGGAAAATTAGAACAGCTTCAGAAAGCAGAAAATAAGTGCTTTTATATGCACTTCATTCTTTCTAAACCAATTATTTTTATAAAAAAAAAAAACCAACAATGATATAATTACGGAATGAACATTACAATTATATATCTTAATCTATTATAAAAACTTTAATAATATTTTTTTCATAATCAAGCAATTCATTTAAATATAGATAACTATATAACAGTAAATTTTAAATGACTTATTGAAATCAATTATAACTTAAATTGTTCTATTGATTTTTCTTTTCATTAACTTATTGTTTGATTGGTTATTGTAACATCCAAAAACTTTTCGAGCTAAATTATTTATTTAATTTATTATTTACTCATATATATGTATGTCTGTGTGTGTAGTTTATTACTTAATATTAGGTGTGTATATTTAATTAGTCTATTTATCTGTATAAAATTAAATAGTCTTTTCATGAATTCTGAACTTAATTATTTATCTATATATTGATTGATATTTAAATGGCTTTATATGTTGTGTGAAACAAGTTAATTAATGATTGATGAAGATGATACAAATATAGAAGAAAAGAGAGAGAGAGGAATAAAGGAGTGATGAGTATATGGAAAAAAAGTGGAAACAGTAATGGGAAAAAGATGATTTATGATAGAAAAGAGGCTCCAACCCATGCAAAGATAGGAGGAGTCATGTGAAAACAAAATACGTATCATCACAGAAAATTCAGTGATGCTTCCAACCACACACACGCACACACAATCCAAGACTTCAAACTCGACATGCTTTTCTTTTTTTCATGTCATTTTCACCACTCTCATCCGTTCATTCATCTTTCTCATCTGCAACCAATATATCATTACCAATAATAGGACTAACTTTTTCTATTATCTCAGTTATTTTATAAAACACTAACTCATCAATGCAACCAGAACACAAATCTTTCAACCTAAACAACCACTTTAACTAATTTCAAACCATAAAGAACAAGTTCTCAAGCACATTTTATTATAATTAATTACTCCTTCGTACGTAAGTACTGCAGTTTTTACCTAAACTTTTGTCTGCAAACTAAAACCAGAATAAAAAAAGATTTACTTTTTACCTCCAATCTGATATTCTTTTTCTCCTGTCGTTTTTGAACCATAAAAAAATGATGTTAAAGCCATGATTAGTTTCCCTTGACGACATGTGGAAAACGGGACCATAACCTTTGAGGACAAAAGCACTTACGCACGACATAACAACTGTGCATAGGTTTCGTTATCCGCACAGTAGAAAAGGAAGCAACGAAGAAGCATGTTCAAGACTAATATATAACCTTCCTATCAGTTTCCGTGCTTTTCTTGCATTATTTTTCATATTATAAATACTAATCCAACAATCATGTGTCTCATTCATTCAACCTATATTTTACTTCTCTTTTTCCTCTTCTTTGCTTATAAATACCTCCACCAACTCTCCCAATTCCCTCACAAAAAAACTAGTATTCACAACTTTCATTCATTCTCATCATAATCTCATCTCTCGGTTTCTAACACAGAAGAACGAAGAACAGCATGGGAATCTGCACATCTACTGAATACTCGGTGAAAGGTGGAAAGCTGAGTTGGCAATCGACGGTGAACATAGTGAGCATAGATGGGAGGTTGGAGCAACTGAAGGAGCCGGTTAAGGCATGGCATGTCTTGTCGGAGAACCCAAACTGTTACATATGCTGCTCAGAAACCATGTATGTCGGATCGCCAATGCTCGCTGTGCCTCCAACTCAAGATCTTCAATTGGGTCTCATATACTTCATTGTGCCACTTTCCAAATCCCGTGTTCCACTCTCTCTTCAGGACTTGGGGGCACTTGCCATCAAGGCTAATGCAGCTATAGCTGCAGCTGGAACTGGAACTGGAACTGCAACTACTGCTACAACACCTAACTACCCAATCTTAAAACGTAATCCACAAAAGAAATTCCGCACGCATCCTATTCTTTCAAACGTTTCTCTGGGGTATTCCCATTAGGTTTTGGAAATTGCGTGTGTGATATCTTCACACGTGTTGTGAAATCTGTGGATTGATCTGCTGGATGATGATGGTGTGGTGAAGTCAAGAGACAAGCTCGGTCTATGGATCTATATACACATATATGTATGCTTAAGCCACCATATATTGCAGATTTTTGAAGTTCTGCAGAAACTTTCATGAAAAACAACGAAGAATTACATATGGTGAAGGGAATTAAGGTGACAAAGACCAGATTATCGATCAATTCCTACTCTGGAGTACGCATGTGAAATGGACGAGACTTCAGAATTATAAGCCAAAAAATGAAATGTGTATGCTAGAACTATGCTAGCTGATAAACATTTGTGTCAAATATTCACTTCAATTTTTTTAGCTATTGGTTTATATGTCTGTACAGAAGCTTTTGAGATAATTGAATGTTGTGCTTTAGCACTTTGCAAATGATCATGATTTTTTGTCTTGCAAGAAAGTAAACTCGTTCGTGTCATTATTTATGAACCATACATATAATATTCGAATTAATGGAAGAAATATTCGTGTTGGATTCTTTTCCTCACTCAATCATCAAAAATAATCTTGATGTGTATGTTAGGTATGTATACATATGACATAAGCGATTCCGTCACATATAGATTTAAAATTTGACTAGGGACAATGTACATTTTCATAAACTTCATTCTATTCAAAGTAGAAGTAGAGATTGAAAACCAGTCAGCAGAAGAACTATGTTCCAAATTTTGTGAACCTAGATGGTTATTAATTGGTCAAGGTCTTCGATTCAAGATATATACATATAAATTATGATCTCACAATTGGGTTGAATCGAAGAATATCCATATATATGAAATTGTATATATCATGATAAATATTATAAACAGATTCGACAAGCAGAAGAGACAGAGAGAGAAGCACAAACATGCATCGACAAATGGGTACACATCACATGCTTATATGCTTGTGTTTATGCTTCTGCATCTTCTCAAATGCTTCCCCTGCTGTTCAGACTTGAGTCTGTGCATGTATGTATGCACATTGCTTCAGTGGATCCCACTGAAGGGTTTCAGACCATTGTTTGTTTTCTCTGAATGAATGATGAGATGAGAGAGAGGACTTTATTTTCTATTTGGGAACTTGTTATATTGGGTGCACTTCCTCATGAACTAGGGTTTTTATTTAATTTTTTTCAGGTGTGTTGTTTCGTACATGTGCACTTAATTGAGATCACACTATTCTAAAGTGATGCTTTAATACACTTTTTTTTTTATTTAACAATAAAGTTAGTTAAATATTTTGTTTATTTAGTCTCTATAACATTAGTGGATACTGTTTATATTTTGGTACTTTTAGGTCTTATGATCTGATTTTGTTGTGATTTTCCTAAAAAAAAAAAATCTTAGTTTATATACAGTACTTGGTAATGATCTATAATATTATGATGATGTAACATTTTATTTCTCCAGTCATTTTTCACATATCAAATTCAATCATAAAGACTTTAAATAAAAATAATAATAATAATAAACATTAAAATTAAAATTGCTGAATTAGAACATTTAAAAGATATCAAATTCAACATTTTTTGCAATAAAATGATATATCTTTCTTTACACGTGAGTTCTATTTCTAGAAGAAAGGAAGAAGGATACAGAGATATAATGTGTCTACAAAAATCTTGACATGGTGGGACACCCGTACATGTGATAGGTTAAATAAAAAGAGAAATAAAGGAAAAAATGAAAGTGATTCAATTAAAACGAAATAAGAGAAAATTAGAACAAAAGTTTATATATTAACGTTGGTTTTTTTTTTTTTTAAGAAAGAAAAATAAACCTTTTTTTGCTTCCTCTCTCTTCTCTTATTTTCACTCTGCCAAAAACAGAATCCATGTGCAGTTTACACAGTTCCCAGTTCAGAATACCGACTTCTTAGAAGTGAGGATCAACTTGCTTGTTATGATTACTGTTCCTCTGTTTTGGGTTGGGAACAGATATGAAGAAACATCATGCACAAAAACAAGGCTATTATCAGTGCAAGTTACATTGGTAAACCACAATCCTTCATAGAGCCACAACAAAAAAATGTAACAAAGCCACAAATAGCTATAATTCTATAATTCATTCAGTCACCTGCAGTTATAGAACTGTTACATTAATACCAGAAGACACTTCCTTTCTACTTAGCAACTTCTAAATAGCTGCATTACATAAAAAACATTTCTTTCACACAAAAGAAAAGCACCAACACTGAACAATTTTACTATTACAAACAGGGGAAAAGTATAGCTCCGCATCAATTTTATTCAGTTTCAGAGGGATGGAATGAAAAGCTTCAGGTGAGGAATTTTTTGTCTAAGCGGAGGGTGGTTTCATTTCAGATTTAATGGCATCCACAAGCTGATCATAAGCTTCTCCCCATGCATTCTTCATCTCCGGTGACCACATTTCAGGCACAGCTTCTTTTATGGTCTCCAAAAGTGCAAACTTTGTCACCTTAACAAAACCAGAGACAATATAATCAGATAGCAGCAAATATAGTTTTCAATCTATAAATCGATGCTTCCTCATTAACAATGTTTAATTAGTCAATCATACTTATAATGAAAGTTTATTGTATTGTATTGTATTATATACCTCAAAATGTTCGTTTGCAACGCCAGTTCTGAGATGGGTAGCACCTAGTTTTTTCAAGGTTGATTCTCTGACAGTGACTTTACCAGCTTTCCGCAGTTGAACTGCTGAATCACAGGTCTACAATAACAAAAACAAAGTGAAGTGATACCAAGAAACATGGCTTGTATAATAGAGTAATAGTTTAGTGTTAATTTAATTTTAGCTTACCATTACAAAGACAGAGGTTGCATGGGGCTTGAGCTTGGGGTTTTGCTCCAAAGGAACGGTTGAATCTCTCAAGAACGAGAACAGTTTCTGAGCTGATGGAGCAATCTCAAATATTCTACCAAGTTTGAAGCCATATCAGTTGAGTTGTTTAATGGTTTGAGAAAGAGATAAAGTTAAAACATAAGCAAGAAGAGGGTTTGAGAAAGTTGAAGAAGCTTACTTCAAGAAAAACTTGAGACCCAACTCCCCAGAATTCTTCTTCATCACGTTCCATGATTTCACCACCAGAGCTTCTTGCTCTTCCGTGAAACATTTTCCCATGGAGTTCATGTTGTCGGGTATATGCTAAGGTATTTGTTTAGGATTGTGATTGCAGTGGAAGTTGATGATGTTGCGGAATGGTTTGGTAAAGTTTTTATAGTGGAATTCATTGGCCTTTCACTGCAACGTTGAGTCATTCCCAATGCATGTGGGTACCTTGCCACTCAAGTTTTCTTAGTCCGTTTACTTTCCAGAATGGTAAAATATATCCAAAAAAACATGGTTTCTGGATCATGTGTGATTAGATTTGGTTCATGCCACCTTTTGTTGTATATCCAAAGGTATGTACAGTTCCAAAGTGGCATACTAGGAGCACAAAAACCAGGGGCTGCTTCATGGTTTTGGTCAGTCAACATGGTCGTGGAGTTTAATTTGAACTTCAATTGGTTTGGTTGAACATACCCTACGTAAGCCATGATGAGATCAAATCAAATTATTCTATGCTTTGATATGCTTCATTATATTTTTATCTCTTTCCTCTTATGATCATATTATTAACTTTTGTGTTTTCTTTTGACAACTAGACCAAAAGATGAAGAGTACAACATCAACTACGGTTTCTTTTTTTCTTCTGCAATTATGGCGGCGCATTCTGGTTGATTAATTTATTCTCGGGAGACCAGACAGCACACAACTGATATAATTGAGTTCTTCTATGTAATTTTATATTTACCACATGCTTCTGAGTGAACAAACTGATTTATTAGCTCAAAGTTTATAACTTAGAATTTATCAACTAGTTTTATTATTCAGGAACAAGTCTAAAAGTTAGTTTTTGTCAAAACTTAAGATACACCAGCAGAGTACAATAAAAAAGTAAAGAAAAGAAATACTTAAACCAGATAATTATTTAATTTAAAATATATATATATATATATATATTACAAAATAAAAAATGTTGATTGGAAAAACTTAAATTTGTTTAAGTCTTGTTTATAATTGTAAAGAGTGGACTACAATTTAAGTGTTGGGTTTGGAAAATTGATTTTGAATAAAATTATGGGTTAATTTTGTTTTTTTTTTCCTAAACTATTGCCCAATTTGGATTTTAGTTTCTCTTTCAAATTTTTACTTAATTAGGTCTCTCCTTTTGAAACTCATGATTTAGTTCTTCATAAACAACGACGTTAGTGTTTTTTTTTACATGACATGCAGAGTGTCGTGTCATCACTCCATTCTAAGTCACGTTCACGGTTAGACTTCTCAAGTGTTGAGTAAGTAATTAGACTTATTAATTTTATGTACAATATCAACATATATAACATGAAGAATTTGTTGAAGCTCCTATGTTTGACTATGCTCCATAATTTTGCATTCAAACAATGGAGTGGTGCTTAGGAATTTCGCTAGCTTTCTCAAGTTCGTATTGGGGAAGATAGGTAATTTGTCTTTGTGGGAATGGAGTGTGGGATTGCGGATCTAGGGTTTGGGCATTTAGGGTTTTTCATTGTTGTGAGATTGTGGTTGAATTATGTCATTAATTGGTAATTTAATTTGCAAATCAGTATTGTAGTGTGATGAAATCTGACAACAAAGGATTTGGTTCTATGCTGAGGAACATTGGTTCTAGAATGTCGCAAACATGTGGGGTCGTCTTTAGAATTAGCATCAAAAGTTTGTGGGTGTGGGGAAAGATTGTTGTTGCTCAAAGCAACTACTTTGAAGAATAAAGGAAGATTATTATAGAGATGTGTAGAAATTGGACAGTAAGTCAAAAAATGCATTAGTTTTATCAAGTATGATTTGTTGTCATAATGGTTTCTAATTTTTATTGCAGAGACCAATTCACATTGTAATTACTTTGAGTGGGTTGATGAAGGTGAAACTGAAATTGAAGTTAATGTAGAAACAGAAACTGGAGAAGATGAAGTTTGTTTTGAAAATGGAAAAGTTGTATTGGAGTTGATAAAGAAGAATGATAAGTTGAAGAGGAAATTATAGTAAGAGAGAAAAGTTGGGAAAATTATGCTAATTTTGTTTGTTGTATTATGGGCATCAACAATTTTGTTTTTTGTTATGTTTTGTTAATGATTAATTGTAATTAGTATTGTAATATTGTAAGTGCAAAGTAATATGCTACTTTTGTATGTTACTTATTCCTAGAATATGTTGTTAGTGATGTTATGTTATGTGAAATAAGCATTTGAAAAATGTTGTTGTAGTTCATGATTTCACATGGCCTTTTGTAATTTTATAAGTAATGGAAATTGAATAAAGTAAAAGAGCTAATCAATAATATGAGTTACCTTCATTGGGAATTGAATAAAGTAGTTAAACAAAATGAGGTAATTAGTCATTTTTGTTATAGCCTTGAATGCAATACAAAAATTATGCATCATACAAGTGGTCCATTATAAGCTTGAATGTAATACAATATTTTGCATCATACAAGTGGTCCATGACACAAAAGTGGTCCACCATAAATCTACCCACTACTAATATGTTCCATAAGTGGGTGACAAAAGTGCATACATATTCCAAAAAATGTTTAGATTTAAATAAAACCAACTAAAACGACAACTAATCCATCAAATATCACATTGGTTGTCCAGAGGGTGTATTAGTACTAGCTTGAGACCCTAAAACTTGTGTAGTCATGCTTCTTGTGCGTCTTCTTGGTGTTATGGGTGCTTCGTTACTGGGTGCAACCATGGGTGTGTATCTCTCACTTTCATATCTAGCCTTTTTCGAGGTTTAGGTATGACACTTCCAAGATATGTATTTAGTTTTTCTATTAGTGTTGCAAATCTACTTATGATGTATGATCTAATTCATTCCATCACAGTAATGATTGGTTTGTCTCAAGCCAGTAAAATTGAACTATTGGATTATTATCATACAAGTTATTCATCAACACATCACACTTAAGATAACTATTAAATGCATGTTTACACCAATATTTTTTGTGAATTGCAACTAACCAATTATTCTTCAACTCACCCATTTTTTCTCCACTCCTAATAGAATGTTGCATTTATAGCCCCCATCATAAGGTCTCTTATCATTGCCCCTCCACTAAATTTCTTCTTGTAATTTCCACCCCATCCAAAATATCAGCAAACACAATCATAAGTCCTTGCAAAGAATATAAGTACTCTGTTCAAATATGATCATGAAATGACTCTATAAAAAATAATTTGGTATTAAGTTCAAGTATAATTTACCTTTTGTTGATCTGAAATGAAAATCCAATGATGACTTTGAAATGTCCTTAATATCACTCAGCAAATGTGAGAAACCATCTACACGTCTCTTTACATTCGTTTTCCACAACAGCAAAAGCTTGTGGAAAGTATCAGTTATCAGGGTCTCTACCCACTACAACCAATAACTAACCACCATAAGATGTCTTTAGATGACAACCGTCAACACTAATGAAGGGTCTGCAACCAACCAAGAACTCCTCCTTACAACCATCTAAGCACATGTAAAAACACCAAAACCTTGGTTCCAAAGTGGTTCGAGGTTGATTGATCTTAATCTTGAATGTTTCAACATTAACTCTAACAAATTCAACAACATAATCATGTAGGCGAGCATATTGCCATTGTCCATCTCTCACCATAGTCTATCTCCTATCATCACTCAATAGTATGAGTCTGTTGTACAAGCTTTCTTTGGAACCCTTCCACCAAATGTTCACATCACCACAATATTTGAACTCTTTAATTATTCTCAATGCTTCAAAGTATAACCATCAATTGGATCAATTCCTTTAACTACATGCATTCCCCATCAATGTATTTCACTCCCCTCTTCTTTTTGAACTTACCCATATGATGAAAAGCGACGTCGAACGCCATTTTGAACCCTACATTTTAAATTAACACTCAAATAAAACAAACTCAAACAATCATAAGCCTAAACGTACTCAACAAACAAACAAACATTGCAAAAAACAAAATGAATCTACAAACTAACCTTACTTGCAGAAATTGTGAATTCCTAAATCAAACCATGTGTTTGAATGTGTTCTTCGTTCTCAAAATTCCTTTTTGCTGCTTTTGTTAATCTTCGAACATCAAATTCCCTTCGTCAAAAGTGCAATGCGATTCTCCTTTCAATATCAAAACGCAATCACCTTCAACACTCTATGAAATTTCCCAAATCCCATTACAAACAATCCTAATTTTAGATAACACTTCTAAAATATAAATACAACCTCTCATAATTTATTTTCCACGTGGGAAGTCTAATGGTGAACGTGGCTTAAAACATGATGATGACATGGCACTTCGTTTGTCACGAAAAAAAAAAGACTTAGGTCATTGGTCATGAAGGATTAAATCCTTGAGTTTTAAAAGGGATACGAACCAAATTAGATCAAAGTTTAAAAGAACAACCAAAATTATTTAATAATTTAGGAACTAAAAACATAATAATTAACCCTAAAATTACTGTAGTAAACATTAATTTTGAAGTAAATTAATCTTTCTTTAAATTTTTCATAAATAATTGTTGTTAACCCTACTTTTTTTATGCATGAGTAGAAAGTTATGTTTTTAAGATTTTTCTTCAATAAACCAAAATACAAGATTCATGAGAAATATTAAAACTCAATATAACATTTTATTTCATAAAAAACTATCTTAAATCATTTTAACTTAAAATTTGGTTCTAGACTAGTCAATTTCTTAATTTTAAGAAAACATATAAATATTTATCTAAAGTTATTTTGTATATGTATGTATATAAGTTTTTCATGCTACATGAGTATTTTAAATCGGAACAGAGATAAAATATGTTTTATTAACAACAAATTTTAGTAATAAAAAATATTAGTCACTATAGTGATCAATTTAAAAATTAATTATAATTTTTATTACTAACAAATCTTATTCACTACAATTAATTATTTCTGAAATAAGTACAAATATATTTATTATTTATACTTTTTAAATGTGAAAACAATTAGTTTTTAGTTTTGTAATTTTTTTCCTTTCTCAATCCACCTTTTATATACATACGAAACAAATATATATATATATATATATATATATATATATATATATAT
>Ga0099823_1006312_pt1 | contig 11948 bp, 5 predicted proteins | sample CowpearedBW_FD_76831 | JGI IMG/M metagenome (GOLD analysis project Ga0099823, IMG submission 76831) | Root nodule microbial communities of legume samples collected from California, USA - Cow pea red BW | ecosystem: Host-associated > Plants > Roots > Nodule | place: USA: California | collected... | reverse complement strand
GTCATATTTGCTTGGATGTTGAAACAAGGTGGAATTCAACCTATTTGATGTTAGATGTTGCTTTCAAGCATAAAAGGGCATTTGATCAACTTGAGTTTCATGATACAAAATATGCTAATGAGTTAGGAAAGGGGATTGGATTGCCTTCTTATGAAGACTGGGAGTATGTTAAGTCGATTCTACCTTTCTTGAGCATTTTTTATGAAGCTACCTTGCGCATCTCTGGTAACTCTTATGTTACTAGTAATATGTACATGTTGGAGGTGGTAGGAATTTGGAATAGGATTAACCATTTGCTCAAGTCCAATGGTACAAGCAGTGCTACTTATAAGATGGCTAAAAAATGGAAAAAAAATATGGGAAATATTTGGGTGAACCTAACAAGTTTAATATGTTGTTATTGATTGTTGTTGTCTTGGATCCTCGATACAAAATGAGTTATATGAGTTTTGCAATTGATCAACTTTTTGATCTTGAAAAGACAAATGATGGAATGGTATTAAATTCAATATCCAAAATAAAGACAATACACATATCAAGACATTATCAACATCAAAATATCAATTTGTCTTGTTTGCTCCATTTGATCCTACGTTGTCATTTGTAGATGGCACACCGCTTCCAATATCTGGTACTTGTAGTAAATAAAACATATAAGTAATGTTTTATTGAAATTAATTAAGAAAGAAATAAAAAACTTTAAGTCATTTAATTAAGTAATACCTCATTAACTGAGGGACGTGGTAAACTTGTAGCAATAGAAGCTAGGTATTCTAGAACATATTCTTTAGAAGCAATGTAGGCAAGCAATGTTTGCATTTGGATTTTCATAGTTGCAAGCTCATTTTTTATCCTCACAAACTTCTCATTTGTATTTGGAGAAGTTCCACTAGATGAAGCAAAATTCATACCACTTAATCTTGTACTAGACTTTTTAAAAGCAAAGGTAGGACAAACTCCATGTGATAGTCCTCTAACCCGACTTGCCTAACTGTATTACATTTATTTGATTACCTCCATATTTAGTTTATAGATAGTCCAACGCAAAGTAAAGTTGATCCTGTAGAGATATTTGTTCTTGCTCAAGTAACAATTGTAACGTCCTAGCCGAAAATTACTTATTTAAAATAAAATCAACTAAATATAATAATAACAACCTCATTTATTCTCAAAGTCTTTCCCAAAACGCAGGAAAATTTAAAATATTTAGTACAACGCAATAAACCAAATAAAATTGTGATGTTCAAGTATTACAACCATAAAATAGTTATGAAGCCAATACAAATAATTCATAAACTTCCAAATAAAAATCCAGTGAAATTCCCATAGTGATTCCCCACTCCATCTCTATGCAACCACACGTTCACTTGCATCAACCTCTGCTCCCATGTAAGTTACATAATCATCGCCAAACACACAGAGATAAGGTGAGCTCATTTAAAATGAACAAATGAAACATAACATAAATAAAACATCTTAAAAAATATAATTCATGTTAGCATTCCCCCTTTCCGTAGTCTCTCGACTTTCAACCTTTATGATAACCGTCTCTTGATTCTACACCCTTTAGTGAGTTCACTGAGTGATCCTTGTCGCATAAGTGTCTACTCGCTCCTCTGACTATAGGCCACTAGCTAGTAGTCCACACACGGGAATGAATTTGCCATGGTCTCACACCGTGACACCAAGTGGAGTTCCCCAAAATGAACAAAAGTCCGTAGTTATCCCAAGACTACCCAACTCTATCTGCACTGAAGACGGCAATCATCCGAAACCTCGCCATATGAGCCACAATCTCGCACACTCCACTGGACTTCCTAAGCCCCCAAGCTACAACCTAGAGTGGCCATGTGTTACCCCAATACAATTACACTCGTAACTGAGCCCCCAGCCAAAGTATCGCATCAGGACACTCATCCAAAGCCATGTAGAAATCCTCCACTTCGAACCAACTCTGCACCGAAAACTGCTTGGTGCGCCTCTTATGTGCCAGGCGGAACATGGTTCCAGACTGCTTGGCGGGCATCTCACACTGCCAGGCGCCAAGCGCCTTATAGAAGCCTTGCTGCTCCGTCACCGCTTGACACAACCAACCCTACCGCCAGAAGCCCCGCATGGACAGTGGCCATACCAGTAGCGCAATTCTACTGGTTTTGGCATTAACCTTAGCAAAACTCACAATATTTCAAGCATCATGTTATGTTTAATACGCAATGCACGCATAGAACTCAAGCACCAATCAATTATCATTCCCTTAAATGTCTATGATACATTCTACTACCCAATTCATCATGCCACCAGTTAACCATCCCTTAATTAGTTGTATCAACAACTCATGGTGTCCTAAGTACTGCTTTCCATTAATGACATTCTATATCAATTTTCATAATTCAAATTGTGCTTTATACTTAGGTAAAATGTGAACAATCATAACTACATTATTTTATCAATCAATACCTATTATCTCCATTATATATCAACATTCCAGTGAGCACAGAATTACAATTCAAAGCAGACAATTCAACACATTCCGTCTAAATATCATTTAATTATTTCATGCATTTGATCCCTTTCAAACTCTCCCTTTTTCTCACTATCATTTGTTCCCTCACCTGTTTCAAGGAAATAAAACCCTTGCCAACTAACCCAAGTCATGCAGAAATCATCCGCAAAAACCCCAAAGAATGCAACTCCTGGAGTTCTCTCGAGATATCCTTTGCCCTACTGTGTCGCCTAGCGGCAATCTAGGTACTACGAGGCGGTACGTGACAATCTAGTTCTGCCAAATTTTCCCGCACTCGTCGTGACCTCACACAATCCCAATTTCAGTACACCCAGCACACTTATATAGTTTCAGGTGCACACGTCATATAGGTTTTATACTCTATTCATATTAACATCATTTCCCTAACACCAACGCATCCATAAATTACCAAATCAATGCTTATTAGTTTCCAACCCCAGCATGAGCCCTAAATCCCCAAAGTTACACATAATTCATATCAAATGGGGTTTTACACCATGTGTAGCCTAGCGGGCCTTCGACACCGCCAGGCGGTTTCTAGAAAATCCAGAAACCTGAAAATACTCAAACGAAAATGGCAGAAAATGCAACGTGATCATCAAACCCAACACACAATCATATAATTAATATCAAAAGCACAAAATGGAACTCCCATAACCTGGATTTTTCCCGTGCTAATGCTCTTCTAGAGTCCCTTTGTGATTCCAATTTGATTCAAGCCTTGTCTCCACCCAATCACACTCACTCACTCTCTTTAGATTCAATTTTATGCTCAGAAACTCTCTCCTAAACATCCCACACGAAATCCTCCATCCAACACTCTCTTCCCACTCACTTGGCCAATTAATCAAGTCCTTAATGATGGGTTATGGTTCAAAAACGCAATTAGCATTAAAATTGGCTTTAATTGACTTTCAAGGCTCATTAGAAGTTGTTTTTCCAACCCTCATTGGCTGCCTCTTTTCAACTAGGGTTTTGGTGTCCATTCACATTCTTGCCAAAAATTAATTTTAGCAAAAAGAAGTTATTTGGCTTAAGCTAAAGTTTGAACCCATAACCATGCCAATGTCAAACCAATGCACAACCATTCAACCAATTTATATTTCGTGATAATTTCTATAAATCTAGAAATTTATCTCTACTAACACAATACTAAGATTAAATAACACACAATGGCATACATAGGACTCGAACCCAAGTCCTTTCACACAATAAAATACTCTCAACCAATTGAGCTAATACTTTTCCATATCATGAAAGTTAGCATTAATTGACATAAGGCTTCCACTACCCGCATTTATTAAATAATTATTTATTTAATTATTTAAATTTCTCGGGTCTTACAACAACTTGGGTTTGGATGAAACATAAAAGTCCATCTCTTATGTTCTCTTATAGTGATTGGCTTCTTTCTCCTTATGTATGCTTAAAATCTTTGTGATATGATTAACTATTGCGTGTTTAAGTGTGCTAGGCAAGCTTATATAGGTCACTATTGACGAAGGGACCAAGACAAATCATAAATAAAATAGTACATGTTGATCAATCTCCTTTGGGACAAAAGTAAAATTGCCCAGTTTAACAAATGCAATGAGAATGAAATGTATTAAGCGTACTTTAATCTTTCTTGTTCTCTTGGAGGGCCATTTGGATGCATCTATCTTCCTTTTATGAGGTGGAGGACATGTTCAAACGTTTGAAGTATTGGTATTAGGAAGCATATGGTCTGATTAATATATACTATTATTATACTGTTTGGAAATTTGGTGGGGCCTGTTTTTAGGTATGCATACTCTTCGTCCCCTTTGTTTTGTGGATCACAAAATTGTTCCAAATTGTGATCATCTAGTTTCGGATGGTCTTTTGTTTTGATGGAGCCACGATGCTAAGCTATTGCATCTATTTGTCCAGGTTATGCTTTTTTGTATAAGGGTTAGAATACCCCTCAAGTGCTCTATTTAATTTATTTTATTCTTTTCTGATAAAAAAACATATGGAGAGAGACCTCAAACATAATAAGTCAATAACAAAACACTGAAACTACATAACACAATAAAAAAGAAGGAATTGAAAGGGTAACAGAAAGCACACCCCCTAAATCCTCTTGCCAGTGACGGGGCACTTGAGTCTGCTAGCCCTCTTCTTGGTGCTCTGATAAACGAGCTTCCCACACGCATTACATCAACAACACCAAACACAGACCCCCTTAGAATCGGATTGAAATCGGAAACAAAAAGGTTTGGATCGAAAGAGGTCTCTCTTGTAACATCCCGTCAGGATATTATGAATTTAATAAAATAAAATAAAGGAATAATTACATAACAATTAATAATACCTCATTTCCCAAAACACAGGGAAATTTAAAACTTTTATTATCATATAATAAAACATCGTTCCATAACTTATAAAGTGAAACAATGTTCAAGTGTCTCTCAAAAGTTTACATATCATTTAAGAAAATCTAAAACCAATATAACATAGTAATAAAGTCCCATGATCATCCCCTCTCCGCAGCTAAGCCTCACTAGCTCCACCTGCATCATCACCTACTCACGTGTACCGCGTACACGATCATCGCCAAACACAAGTAGATAAGATGAGCTAACAGATGAAACACATAAAAATATACTAAATGCACATATACATGTATAATCGATAAAATAATATATCAATAACACAAACTCTTCCTTTATACCACATGGCCACAACCATATATACGATCCCTTCGTTTCCCACAGAAACATTACTCCGTTTCCATCACATGGCCACCACCATGTACACCGATGCACCTTGTGGAAGACTCGTTACCTTCCCACCACATGGCCACCACCATGTATGTTAAAGTACATTAGGGAACCTCGTTCCAATTCTTTCACATGGCCACAACCATGTTAGCAGTGTTCTACATCTCCTATTAAGTATCTCAAGGCGTCTTGTTGCCACACCTATCTGCCACAACCGATAGAGCACGTGCGGAAATCATGCTACGGATCACACACCGTAACGCCAGGTGGAGTTCCCAAATACAAACATAGTCCGTAACGTCCCAGGACTACCAAACTCGTCAGTGAAACACTAAGGAGGGCAATCCATCTGGACCCATCCGTACTGGCCACAACCAGCACACTCACACCGGTACACTCGCCAACCCGAGCCACAACTCAAGGTTCCTTTTGTTCATCCGCTATCCCGAGCCACAACTCAAAGGAAGTCATTTCGGGCCACAACCCATAGAATGCCACGTGCTTAACCCTTATCCTGAGCCACAACTCAAGGATACGTTCTGAGCCACAACCCATGGAACACCAGCAAGCTCACCATAAAGACACCCTAGAAGCCTTATAGATCATGCATCATCATTCAAGCTTTAATCACACCAATCCCTCATCATTTATTGCCTTTAAACCTATCATCCCTCCATCCTTGACCTAAACTTCCAATTCACGCATAGGCATTTCAGTTCATCTCGATTAGGCTAGGTTACCTCGCCTAAGCGAGTACCACACACAGAACCTATCTCGACTTCTCGCTTAAGCGAGTTACTCTCGCCTAGGCGACATCACTTTCGCCCAAAAATCAAACCTCTCGCCTGAGCTATGAGACAAGCCAACAACAAAACACCCATCGCGTTCTCGCTTAGGCGAGAGACTCTCGCCTGAGCGAGACATTCTTTCGCTCAAAAGGTTGGGGTTCTCGCCTGAGCTAGATGGCAACTAAAACACCAACCCTCTCGAATTCTCGCTTAGGCGAGTCTCACTCGCCTAAGCGAGATGACTCCTCGCCCAAACCTAAATTTCTCCGCCTGAGCAATAGCCTCGAGCAGATAGAGGGTATGAGTCTCTGCATATCTCGCCTAGGCGAGCCTAGCTCGCCTAAGCGAGAATTGCAGGTTCTGTCATAGGTTCACGCACACAAACATTGCACCAGCGACCCAAAACACAACTCAAACACACCAATTCATTCAGCACAACTTAGATATGCACATGAGCATAATTTGGACACGAAAATAAGCCCCAATCACCCAACTTTGCATAATCATAGAATACACAAAATCCAATCCCATTATATGCATAGGTTCAACCATTTGCTCAAGTCCAATGGTACAAGCAGTGCTACTTATAAGATGGCTAAAAAAATGGGAAAAAAATGGGAAATATTGGGGAGAACCTAACATGTTTAATATGTTGTTATTGATTGTTGTTGTCTTGGATCCTCGATACAAAATGAGTTATATGAGTTGGGCAATTGATCAACTTTTTGATCCTGAAAAGACAAATGATGGAATGGTATTAAATTCAAGATTGAATATCTCTTGAAATTTGTTGTTTGATGAATATAAAAGTCGAAATGGAGCTAAAAATGACACAACAAACATTTGTAAAACTACCTAGTTATAAGCATGATCCATAACAAATTTTTGCAAACAACAGGATTAACTTCTTCAAACAAATTTGTGCTTCAAAAGTACCTAAAGGAAGAGTTTGATACAAGTGCAAATTTGAACATCCTTGATTGATGGAAGATTAATTCATGTAGATTTCCAATCCTTTCAAACATAGCACGAGAGTTATTAGCTATATTTGTTTCTACGGTAGCATCTAAGTCTACATTTAGGACAAGAGGAAGAGTGCTTGATCCATATCACAGTTCTTTGTCATATCAAAAGGTGGAGGCACTTATATGTACACAAGATTGGTTAAAAGACACACCTTAACCATCATTGTTGGACTATGATCTTGAAGAGCTTCAATGTGTTGACCAAGGTATGTTGATGTTTCAATTATGTAACAACATGATTTCTTTAAATTAAGTAATGATAATCTTTTGATTTCTTATAGAGTCGGTTTCTTAGGATGTTGACCACAAATTTCTTTGAGTGAAAGCTCAATCCCTATGCATTTTGCAAACAGTAAGTAAATGAATGAATTTTCATTGTTGTTTTCATATATAATTGATTCTAGGTGGCTCTAATGTTTCAATGATCAAATTCTTACTTGGAGGTACATTTGTCGTAAATGAACTTTTGTTATGGAGATGGATGATACTATGACCAATAACTCTTCATGTTTCTTTGCAATGACTTTTTATTTTAAGTTTTGATGTTTATTGGAAATTATAGTTACTATATTTGTCATGAATGGACTTTTGGTATGGAGATGGATATTGATACTATGACCAATAACTCTCCATGTTTCCTTGCAATGACTTTTTATTTTAAGTTTTGATGTTTATTGGAAATTGTAGTTACTATATTTGTCATGAATGGACTTTTGGTATGGAGATGGATAATGATACCTATTCCAATAACTCTTCATGTTTCCTTACAATGACTTTTTATTTTAAGTTTTGATGTTTATTGGAAATGTAGTTGTTGATCTTCGATGTGGACAATTTTAAGTTGTCATATCAAGTAGAATAGTTTTTCTATGTAGATGAGCTTGCAAATATTTGACTAAACACAGGCTGTAAGTTTTGATCAGAAAATTAGTAATCAATGAGTTTAAGTAGCAAAATTTTAGTTTTTTTTAATATTAAGAATTTATATAAATATTATCATTAATCTTTAATATTAATATTATTACATTTTATATTGTTTCATTTTTTTATATATTTATGTATTAAATTAAAAAGTAATTTTATTTTTAAAAATATAGATTTAAAATTAAAATTAGATTTATTAAAAAGTTATTTTTAGAAGTAAAAATATGGATTTAGAAATGGATTTGGATTAAACGTAGATCTAAATATGTGGATTTAGATTTAGAACTTGATCCAAATATTTGGATCTAGATTTTAAAAAAATTCAAACTGGTTTCACAAGAAAAGTAGATCTAGATTCACTATCTGATCCAATTTTCTAGATCTGGATTGGATCTTCAAAAATCTGATCCATGATCACCCTTAAAGATATACTATATGTATCAATTCGTGGTTTTTTTTAATAAAAAAATTATCCACATGTCGAGTCAACGTCATGTCACATGACAATGACAATGCAATGTGGCATTGGGACTATAGTGCCACGTGTTAGTGTCAGTGTTCATTGTCATTATCTTTATTTTGATTCCATTTAGTCCTTTTTTTTTAAAATGGACAATTTTGTACCTCTTCAAACTAAAACCAAATTTAATTTTTATATAAATATTATACTAATATTCTTACTAAATATTTTAGTAATTATTTTAAACTAACTCTTTTGCCCACCTTTAAGCTTAATCATAATCTACATCAAGTCTTTTTTTCAGAGTGTAAGTCACACTTAAAGCACAAAAGACAAGTAGAGTTCATCCTAGATATCCTCTATAAAGAAGAAGAGGGATGCCATAAAATCAAATTATACTATAAGCAAGACTGGGCATGCATTGGGTTTTTTACTATCTAGCCTAGATCTAATTAAATGAATTGGATCTATGATCCAAATCTAGTTGGTCTAATTAAAATGGATCTGAATTCAAATTCAAATTCAAATTCATTTTAACTAGATCATCTAAAGATGGATTTGTTTTAAATCCAATTTAAATTAGATTAAAATAAGATTGAATCCATTTTGTCAACGATATTAAATTTAATGAGATTGATCTAATATACCTCACTAATGGGTCCACAAAATACGAGTTGTCTTGACATGGCTCGATCCATTTATGTAACTGATTTGAAGCTAGTTAGCTATGCTTTGAGAGAAAGTAGTTCATTTTGTCATTGTTCCCTCAGAAAATTTAAAGTTTATTAGCTATAAAAAAATTTGTCACAAATCCGTAACAAACGAATAAAATTTCTATTAGCAAGGAAATAATATCCAAACTATAGCTTCACTAAATTATTTATCACGGTCTAAAATAAGAAAATAAATTTATTACAAAAATTTTACAAGCTATCAATATTTTAATAAATTATCATAAACATATTTTATTATATAAATTAATAATTTCATTGCAAGCTATTTAAAAGTATATTTTCTTATTCTGTATTGTTGTAGCCTGCGGAGATTATTGGTATTGATGATATTCCCAACCAAATCCGTTTCTGGGAATTGATTTTTTTTTTAATCATGTATATTGAAAATTGTAATGTTAAAACTTTATTTTTATTATGTATATGATTGTATTTTAACATGGTAAAGTTTCACGTATTTCTTCTAAATGTCTAGTAAAATATATTATATATCATTATATTTTTAGTTGCATTTTACTGGATATAAATAAGACCATAGAACAATTTGACAAATTTATATGATATAATTGCTACAAATGAGTTAGGGATTGCCATAGATAATTATTATAAATTGTTACGAATCAACTAGAGATCTAGGTTATGGATCAGTTAAGGATTATCTAGGAATAAATTTGCTATAAATTAGCTAAAAGTTAGTTAGGGATAAAAATGTTATGTATCAGGATTAACTAGGGATAAATTTGTTATGGATTAGTTAGGAAAAATTTGTTATGGATCAATAAAGGCAAAATTTGCTATGAATTAGTTAGGAAAAAATTTGTTATGGATTAATAAAGGCAAAATTTGCTATGAATTAGTTAGGAAAAAATTTGTTATGGATCAGTTAGGGTTTAATTTGGAAAAAATTGTTATGGATTAGCTAGAAATAACTAGGAATAAATTTTCTATGGATCAGCTACGAAACAATTTACTATGGATTAACTAGAAATTAGAAGGATAAATTTATTATGGATTAGCTATGGATTAATTAGAGAAAAATTTGCTATGACTTAGCTAGAAATTACCTAGGGATAAATTTATTACGAATCAATAAAGGATTAGCTAGGGATAAAGTTGTTCTGGATCAACTTCGGATAAATATACTATGGATTAGTTAGGAATAAAATTTAATTCATTAACGAGGCTTTAGAGAAGGATTTGCTACAAAAATTGTGGGTAATAGCGAGGGAAAAACTTTCTCGCTATATAGTTACTTATATTTTAGCTACAAAATAAACCCTAACTAATCCCTTGTTATCGCAAAATCGTTTTGCGAGAGATTAACTAGGAATTATTTTGTTGCAAATATGTGAGGGATTCATATTTCACTTCTGATAATCCATTATAAACATCAAAATTTATTTTAGAAAGTGATTAGGTAGTTGAGTATTTATCATAAAAACATTGATACACTCATAATTACTTCTTTCTCGAGAATATTAGCCATTTATTGACCCATAAAAGAGATATATACTCACTACCTAACTTTGGCAAGGCCGAGGAGGTATCGAATAGTTCCAAGTTTGATCTATGAATATCCTTGTTCAGAGTGTTATCCTGAACTAGGGATGGCAACGGGGCAGAACGAGGACGAGTTTCGTTATCCCATACTCATCCCCGTAGAAAAAATTCATCCTCATCCTCATACCCAACTCCAATGAGTATCAAACTTGTCTCATCCCCCATCCCCACCAAGTAACAGCTATAATCTCGTACTCATACCCGTACCCATTTTCTTACCACTTCAATATTAATTTTAATTATCTTTTATAAAATAATAAAAAATTATGGTAAAGAAAACATAATATTATGAAATATTCAATTTCGATATCAAATACTTTGAAATAAATTATAATTATTTACATTTTAGATTAGAATACCAATTTGCAAACATTAATGAAACCTAGTTGATAAAATTTAAAAATATTTTTAAAAAATATAAAAGTAAAATAAATAATCAAAGTAAAATATATTTTAAATGTTTGTTCACTTCAATTTTTTAAATTCTAATGAATCTCTTTTTTATACACTAATTAAAATTTTAATACATCACTTGATCAAAATAACGGAAAGAACAAATAATAAACATAATAATAAAATTTTGACATAAATATTGTATCTTTTAAACTCCATTATATGTTGGATGGTGATAAAAAAAATATTCATGGGAATTACATTAAATTTTTATATTGTAGTAAATAAAGTTATTTATACAATTATAGTGAAAAATTACAGTATAATTGATAATAAATTATAAAATAAAAAATAATTAAATAAAATATATTGAAATAGTATTTTACAGATGAAAATAAACAACAAATAAAAATATTAAAAAATTAATTAATGTGTGTCTTTGAAACAATTTGAGAAACTATTGAAAGAAATCGCACAAAGAAAAACAAATGTATAATTAAGGGTATGATAAGATGATAAATATCTTAGAGATCTAATAAAACTTTTCTAATAACAACATATATACTCAATAGTTGAGAAATAGAAAATTGTTTTAACGAAACAAAAATGTTCTTCGAATGAAATAATAATAATAATAATAATAAATAAAGAATTTTTTTATATTACCTAGGAAGTGAAAGGTTTATGCTATTAAACATTTAAGTTGAGAGTATTAAACATTCTCATGTGAAAGGAAAATATACAATAAATAAAAATATTAAAAAATAATAGAAATATTCAAATGTGAGACATAATTTTT
>Ga0099823_1006311_pt1 | contig 11950 bp, 10 predicted proteins | sample CowpearedBW_FD_76831 | JGI IMG/M metagenome (GOLD analysis project Ga0099823, IMG submission 76831) | Root nodule microbial communities of legume samples collected from California, USA - Cow pea red BW | ecosystem: Host-associated > Plants > Roots > Nodule | place: USA: California | collected... | reverse complement strand
TATATGACCACTAAGACTAGTACTATAAACCAAAATATCATCAAAATAAACAACAACAAATCTACCTATACAATCACGCAAGACATGATTCATTAAGTGCATGAATGTACTTGGAGCATTGGTTAAGCCAAAAGGCATGAATAACCATTCATAAAGACCAAATTTGGTTTTGAAGGCGGTTTTCCATTCATCTCCTTTTTGAATTCGGATTTGATGGTAACCACACTTGAGGTCTATTTTAGAAAAGATTTGGGCTCAATGTAACTCATCTAGCATATCATCAAGAATTGGGATTGGGTGCCTATAATTGATGGTTATGTTGTTGATGGCCCTACAATCACAACATATGCGCCATTTACCATCTTTTTTGGGCACCAACAACACAGGTACAACACAAGGACTCAAGCTTTTTTGTACCCACCCTTTTTTTAGAAGCTCGTTCACTTGGGATTCATCTTCTTTTTTCAATTGGATTTGTCATATAGGCAGGTCTATTGGGAAGACTAGCGCCTAAGACAAAATCAATTTGATGCTTAATCCCTCTAAAAGGAGGAAGTCCATGAGGACCATCTTTTGGAAAAAGATCTTCAAATTCTTGAAGGAGAGCAACAATAGGAGAAGGAAGATTCTTAAGTGAAGAGCTAGAGAGACAAGTGAGAATAACTTGACACAAAAGAAGGTAGGAAGGTTGTTCCTCGTGAAGAGTATGGAAAAGAGATTTTTTAGTGAGAAGCACTTCATGATAAATGACCTTAGGATTAGAATCCTCTACCTTAGGCTTTGACACCTCTTTAGAGTTTTTAGAACTCTCTTCCTCTATCCTAGCTCGCATTTGAGCTTAATCACTAGCAACTTGGCTAGGAGTGAGAGGGTGAAGGACAAAAGTCTTAGAATGATGGAGGAGAGAGATCTCATTGGTATGGCTATTGTGTATGGTTTTGCGATCAAATTGCCACGGCCTTCCCAGGAGAATATGGCAAGCTTCCATTGGTATCACATCACACAAAACTTTGACTTTAAATTTGCCAATGGAAAACTTGATTTCAACTTGATGCCTAACATTGATATCCCCATCTTCATTAAGTCAATGAAGTTTGTAAGGTGTAAGATGGGATAGCAAAGCTAGGTTCAACTTCGCAACCAACCTAGTGCTACAACAATTGTAGCACGACCCACTATTAATGATAAGAGAACAAGTGTTATTTAAAACATCACACCTTGGGTGGAAAAAGTTTTCTCTTTGATCATTGAGAGGAAGGCTAGGTTGATTGTTAAGTAACCTCCTAATCATAAGAAGATTGCCTTCTTTGGCAAAAGAATATTCTTTGGAAGCACTGGAATGAGAACTCTCAGAGTCACTTGAAGAAGGAGACTCCTCTTGACTGTTATAGAGGTCATTGCCCTTTAGCACAATGGTGCGCTTTGTAGGACATTGGGTAGCTACATGACCTCTACCTAGACATTTGAAACATTTGATTTCACTAGCCTTTTTGGTGGAGGACTCACTTTTTTCACTAACCTTTGCAGGGGTTTTATGAATGGTTTCTTTTTCCTTTGAAAAATCTTTCTTAGACTCTTTGGAAAACACATTTGGAGGAAACAAGATAGAAGAATCCTTGCGAGAAGGTCTTCTTGAAAGTTGACGCTCCACCTTGATGCACATTTGTAGTAGGTCATTCAAACCTTGGTAAGGGAGCAATTCAACTCTATCTCTTATATTGAAATTGAGACCATTTAAGAACCTAGCAACAATTAATTCCTCTTCTTCTTCAATTCTCGCCCTTAGAATATACAATTCTACCCTTTGCCTATATTCCTCTATTATCATTGATCTTTGTTGGAGCCTTTGGAGTTTATCCATAAGCCCCCTTTTGTAATATGAAGGAACATGGCGACCATGTAGGGCTGCTTTGAGATCAAACCAATAGGTAATCTCGAGTTACCCATTTCTTTTCTTTAGAAGGACTAAGGAAGTCCACCAATTAAGGGCATGGCCTTGAAAGCTAAAGATAGCCAAAGAAACACGTCTATCTTCTTCTATCATGTGGCTATCAAAAAGTTTATCAACCTTTGCCACCCAATTAAGATATGTTTCAACATTATCTTTGCCATGAAAGTGAGGCAAGTCTATCCTAACTTCCTTGGGAGGAAGAGGGTGCCTTTGCCTTCTTTGATGAGGCGATTGTCTCTCATGAGGGCACTCAAAATCCTTCTCATAATCAACATGTTCATGCTCATGCCTTGAGGGAGGACGAGAAGGTCTAGGAGAACCATGTTGATTATTTGTGGATGCCTTAAATTGCTCAGTTAAGAAATGTAGATTGACTTGTATCGCATCTATTTGAGATTTGAGGTCGTGAACCTCTTTGGAGAGTGTACGAAGTGCACAAGGGTTAACTTCACCCTTATCATCAGCACTAGTGTGAGGACTAGGGGGTTTTGTTGTTGTTGTTGATGGAGCACACTAGCACAAGTGGCTCTTCTAGTGCTCATGATTGAAAGAACTTAGAAACTTTGACAAAGTGTGTGAAAAGGATATAAACACAAGTGAACCCCCAAGTAGGCGAGGTGAGTCTATGAATACCACTTAAAAACCAAGGCCAATCCTTGCAAGGTACACTTGTGAGTATTTTTGAAAGAATTTCACACTATGTCCAAGTGCTAAGTAGTTAAAACCACTAGACACTAGGTGCAAAACAAACAAGACTCAAAAGGAAACACTAACACACTAAATGCGGACCCCTAAATGGCAAAAATATGAGAGACTTTGGTCTCACAACTTAAGACTCTAAAACGTATTGCAAGAAAACATGAATATAAGCTATGCGGCCTAATGTAGGGTGAGAAAGCACTTACAACTTTCAACACTTACAACTAAAGCGACTCACTATGTAGTATGCAAAGGTTCTACTTAGGAGATGAGATTGAACACCTTGTGATTCCCTAAGACACCTAAGTAGGCAAAGAATTACAAATAAAAGCAACCAAATTTGGAACACAAAATTTGGCACTTTGAGGAGCAACCGAGAGCACTCTGATTTTAGTGAACTTTGGGTAAAAATTAGGCAACTGAGGAAGCTCCAAATATACCAAAAGAAGTGACCAAATTATAGAGAAAGAAGTAAACTATGAAGATGCAACCATTACAAGCCACAATGGCCAAACAAAAGTCTTCAAAATGACGGTTCAATGAGCTCTCGTGACCACTAAGCCTTGTGCCAAAATTGTGGACAGCAAAAGAACAAGTTCTTGAGAACGTCAAGAAGGAAAGAAAGCCTTAGTTGATGGCTAATGTGCACACACCAAATTGGACACCTTTGGGCACTTTGTGGATGTGAAAATTACAGCACCAAATACCCAAACAGCAGCAAGAAACTGCACCAAAATCAGCAAATAAAAACCAAAGAAAACTTTGCCAAATTCAAATGGTTAGTACTCAACACTCTCAAAAAATTTGTACCTCAAATCGGACTAGGTGTGGGAGGAAAAGGAATTGCCAATTGAAAGCATTAGGCTAAAGCATTGAATCACATCCACCACCTAAAATGCTACCACTATCTATCAATAAGAAGAAAGCATTGCATCACCAAATCAAACCACAAAACTCGAGAGCATTGCAATTGGAAGGAAACAACAAATAAAGCAAGAAAGGCCAATTAGAAATGCTAAACCAAAGTGGAATTCATGAAACAAGACTTAAATGAAAAGCCAAAAAGGACAATCAAAAAATTAAGGCTTGAAAGACAGGAAAGCACATCAAATAGAATCCTAGAATGGAACTAGAATGGATTAAAAAAACGAAAAGCAGAAAATGCAGTGCTCATAAGATGCTTATGGTATTCATTGCATTTGTGCCAATATGAGGGAATTAATCCACTACAAATGAAAGCAAATGATGGCAATATGGAATACACACATAAACAAGCAAATGTATAGAGCAAGAGCACTGAAATTCTGAAGCAAAACACACAAAAAATGCACTAAACAATGATTTTCCCAAAAACATAGCACCAGTAAACGTTAACATATGCCTTAACTTTGAAGATTTATCATATTTTTTATACTGGACATATTTGAATTATTATTTTTGCTAATTTTTCATCCGGATGTTAAGAAAATTAGGCAAAAATCATAAGGTGATTCAGTGCTATGAATCGTTCCAGTTAAATCAAATAAGAAAAGTGTATGTCAGGACACAAGTAAAACAGCAGCAGATTTGCACTGAAAAACGTAGAAAGTTGCCTTTACTTCAAAAATTTGTCTAAAATTTAATTGTCAACATAATTGAATGATTCTTGTTGGAGAATTTTTGTCTAAGAATTAGCTTTTCGAAGCAACAATTAGATTAAAAAGTCGTGCACTGAGTCACTCATGACACTTCTGAAACAGAAGGTGTGCAATAGAAAAAAATTGAAAATTGAAGCAAAAGCATATTAAAAGTGGAAGATGTTCAATGGACAAATCAAATCGCTTTGGAGCTTGATTATGATCTAAAATCAAGCATAGATCAAGATGAACATCTAGGACACTCTAAAGCCCAAACTAATCGGTGAAATAGCATTAAAACGGTGAGGAAAACTGCCTCAAACATCCACACGCATAACATGAAGCTTCATTGCATTTTGGAGTGGAGTTTGGCACGGTTTCACTCAAGCAAGTGCAGAAATTGATTTTAAACAGTGGAAAATGGAAGAAACATGTAAAATAAAGCATTAACAAGACTTAGAACACAACTTGAATGGTGGAAATGTAAAATGAAGAAGAATCACCAAATGAAAATGAGAGAAACTCAAAGAAAAGCAAGTAAAGGTTGCTAAAAATGAAATGGAAAGCTAGTAAACATATGAACCAAAACAAATACTGAAATCTACAATTAGAGTGCAAAGCATTCTTGTAGTCTCATTGTTGTTTGGTCACAATGAAGGAAACAAGATGAAGAACACAAAATGGCAAGCATAATGGAAGAACTCACATTAAACACAAAACAAACGGTAGAAGGAGAAGAAAATGGAAGAACAAGACGAAAATAGAAAGGAAAACAAGAAAAACTATGGAAAGAAACCATTACCAAATCGACACAAGATGCAACTCCACGGTTTGATGGCTCTAGATACCATTATGGTGGAACCCTTGGATGAAGGTGAAGAAGAGAGCTCCATGGATGGGTGAGGATTGGCGGAAGCAAGGTGAATGATGAAGGTTGTTCTCGGAATTGGAGTGAAAGGTGAGTAATGAATTCTATCTTAGAGAAGATAGACGAAGGTGGCTAGAGGAGATGATTCAATCCTCTAGCTCAAGTGACTCTCAAAAGGCAATAGGAGTGGAATACTCTCAACACTAGGCATCTATGACTTAAAATTCAAGAGTGATTACAATAGCCTAAACTTTAGGCTTTTATATGAAAGCAAATACACATAAGCACTCTTAGCCCTTGGATGAAAATGACCTTCAATCTTGGCCGTGGAAGATGGCTTGGAGAAGGAGTAAAGCTCACAACCATTGGATGATGTCTTGGAAAAGATGGAAGCATTCCTAACCCTTGGATGCATTGGATCTGTGAGATATAAGAAGGAGTGTTGACTTCCACTTAGTCCACCTTGGACCCTTGATAGCTCACGGCCAAACCTCCCATTGACTCAGGCAAGCCCAATTTTAGCAATTCAACTACACATTATTTTACTTATTATTCTAGAAAGCAAGGCCTAAACAATGAGCCAATCTTATTGCTATTTTATTGCTCTTTGATACAGCTCTTCAAATCTCCACATCTTCTTTGGCCCATGTGAAGAGTGTGAGAAGCCCATGTGGGTTTGGACCATCTTGGATGAAGCCCAATTGGATCTTTTTTAGCATGTCCCTTGTTATTGGGCCTCTTAATGGACTTGGGCTTGAAGGTATACCTTGGCTTGATGTTGGGCTTGTTGGGGTCACATCAACATTTGAAGCTGAGCATCAAAGGAAAACCTTCATGGCAGGTAAAACCACTATTGTTGATCATCAAGGTGGTTGCCTAAGCTTGGAAGAAAACTCATTCATGAAGGAAACCTTAATGTAAGGGTTCCTCCACCTCCATGGGGACATCCTACGCCTGACACTCTTAGGTTCTAACTCTCAAACATGAGGTTATATCTACAAGTGAAGCGTACTTCCAAGAACACTAAAATAAAGAACACAATTTATAGATAATTAAGGTCAATACAGTTGATTTAAGAAGCCAAGTTCAATCTCAACACCTTAATAAGCATCACCTTTTTCAAACGTAGTTTTAATATACTTTTAACAATACCAAACCAAACCTTTGATACTATTTTATTGCCAAACTTGGGTTAGATTATAGATTACTAATTTAGTTACTAAATCCTTGTAGATACAACCTTGTTGTACTACAACTGACCCAATGCACTTGCCGGATAAAAGCTAGACCATCAACTAGGCCACAACAAGTTTTTGGAGTTGTTATCATGAATTTGCGCTAAGTTAGATTAATAGTTTGTAATCACCTTGAATTTTGTTGTATATTTGTGTAAATTTGTGCAGTAGTAGTTATTTAATTCTGTTTGAAAATCCATTTTTTTCTACTCATTTGATCTTGAGTTGTTATGCATGCCAGGAGGAGAAAAAGGAACTTTGTTGTATGATCCAGAAATTGAGAAAATTATAAGGAGAAATAATAGCATAAATAGGAAAAATAGGTTGTAGGCACGAATCAACTACAATGGAACCAGATTGGAGAAAACTCAACTTTTAAAAGCTCAAATATGCAAACATGCCCTATTGTCACTCATAACCTTCTATTAATCCCACAAACCAACTTGTGGGATTAGACAATGAAGACCCCTACAATCATCCAACAACCTTCTATTAATTGTGTGGCACCATGGGATTATCATGAGAGGATAAGGAGGAAGCTTATCTAGATTGTTTCCTTTTTCCTTAATTGGAAAAGCAAAAATTTGGCTGCAATCTCAACCAAATCAAAGTTTGGTGAATTAGGAGGATGTGGAAAGAAAGTTCTTGACCAGATTTTTCCCACCTAGGTGCTAAGTCAACAATTGTAAATTTTGCACAAGGAATAGATGAGCTTGTATGTGAAGCATGGGAGAGATACAAATCTCTTCTAAAAAAATGTCCAAACCATAGATTTGATGACTAAAGATGTGGCTAAATCAACTACAATCATAGAGTCCTTGTCAGCTAGTGACCACCAAGTGCAGCATGATAGCAGCCAACCAAATAGAAGAGGAATTTTGGAATTAGATACACAATGTGCAATCTTAGCCCAAAACAAGCTAATTTCACAGTAGATCGAGGAAATTAAAAAGCAAATGACTAAAATGCAAGTTTGAGCAACAATAATTGACACATCTTAGCAAGTTCTGAGGTGTTATTTCAACCCTAACGTCAATGTTCAACAATAGAATTGATCCAAGAAGAGCAGGCCAATTTCATGAGTGGCTTAAGAAATCTAGAGAATTTCAACTTCCATTAGAATTCAAATTGGAGGAATAATCAATACCACAGTTCTAGATGGAGGCAAGAGGCTAGAAATCCACAAAGGCATAATCACCTAGCACCTTATCAATTCCAACAACCATTCCAGCAGAAAAAAGTAAACAAATTAGAGGATGCTCTAGCTCAATTCATTCAAGTTTTAGCAACCAATCAAAAGAACACAAAGGCCTCCATCAGAAATCTAGAAGTGCAACTTGGACAAATAGCTAAGCAACTTTGTGACCAACAAGAAAGTTAATTTTCAGCCAACACTCAAGTAAATCCTGAGGAATATTGCAAATCTATCATAACCAGACAAGTGATAGGGAAGGGAATTTGAGATCACTTGAATGGAGAAAATGAAAAAGAAATAAGGGAAAGAATAAGTCTGGATGAAAGAAAATGAGGAAATATAGTTTAGTGAAAAAAGATAGTTGAGTAATGAATATGAAGAAAAAAATATAAAAAAAGAAAAAAAGGGGAAAGAAAAGAAAGAAGAAAGAAAGACATTGAGATGAAAAACTCCCCTGTAACAAGTTTTCCTTATCCTTATGGACCAACTAGAAAAGATAAAGAAAGGCAAATCACTATATTTCTGGATATGATCAAAAGGTTGTAGATCAATATACCTTTCACAGAGGCAATGGAGTAAATGCCTACCTATGCCAAATTCATGAAGGATATGCTCACAAAGAAAAGGAGAATCTAAGAGGAGGAGATTGTGGAATTGAAAACTGACTGTAGTGCCATTATTCAAAAGTCCCAACCTCTAAAATCTAGTGGTCCAGGAAGTTCCACATTGCTAGTAATTATTGGTAGCTTAATAGTGGACAAAGCATTACTAGACCTTGGAGTAAGTATCAATTTAATGCCTTTGTCCATGTTAAAAAGAATTGTAGATGTAGAGGTTCAGTCAACCAAAATGGCACTTCAATTGGTTGATAGATCCATCAAGTATCCATATGAAATTGTAGAAGACTTGTTGGTCAAGGTAGATAGATTCTACTTTGCAGCAAATTTTGTAGTCATGGATATAGAGGAAGATTCAAAAGTGTCTCTCATCTTAGGAAGGCCCTTCATGAAAATAGCTAAGGCCATCATTGATGTTGACAATGGCAAATTAAAAGTGAGAATGCAGGATGAGGAGGTCATATTCAATGTGTTTGAAGTCGTAAAGCATCCTAATAACAAAAATGATTGCTTTAGAATGGATGCACTTTATGATGTATGCTTAGAATTCAAAGAGACAATTGTAGTAACATACCCTCGAGAAGGTTTTGACAAATCAACTACAAGAGTGGAGTGCTAAGCAGGAGGAGGAAGTTCAAAAGTGATTGGAGGATCTGAGTCAAACCAAAGAAGTTTCCTCTTTTGCAGCCCCAATATTGGAGTTCAAGCCTAAAAATGAAGAACAAGAGCAACAACCAAAATTGAAGCTGAAGCAACTTCCAGGCCATCTTAAATATGTTTTCCTTGGAAAAATGATGTTCAACTAGTGATTCTGAGTAATTGACAACGTCCATTTTTACCTCTTTTTATATGTGTATTGTCATGAATAAATCAACTTTTTTCTAGCTTTTAACTTGTTATATTCTCAAGTTTTGGGTTTTAGTTAGTTTATGCTTGTTTTACCTCTAATCTCTATTTTGAGTGTGTTAAATAAGTCAATAGGAAGCATGTGTGGTGGAGGAAAACAAACAAGAACTCAAGGGAGCGTGATTGGATAAGAAAAGATTGATTTTAAGGTAAATACCTGCGTCAAACCCCACTAGAATCGTGTTCAGCGCCACAAAGACATAAAGTAACAAGTATTGTTGGAGAGTCTAGGGTCGGGCACCAGTAAACAAGGTTAGGCTAAATAGCGTCCAAGAGGCTAAGGTTAGGCGCCAAATTGTCTAGAAAGCAGGGTCGAGTGCCAGTACACAAGGTCGAGCACCATCTACAGAAAAAAGTTGTTTCACATTTTTACTGATAACGTCGGGTGGTGGAACCTGGGGTCGAGCGACAACGGCACTGGTGTGTCAAAAATTGGTATCTAAACATATTTCTCATGAGGGTAAAGGGGATTCCTCTTTTTTCACGATAGAGAAAAACTTTTTGGTGCTTGGAGAGCCTATTGGTGGTTATTAGGGGTGTTGGGAAGCTCTCCCACTCCTTATTGGGTCTTTCCTCCATTCATGGTGGTTTTCCCCCTATTAGGGTTGGAGAGGAAGATGGGTTGAGAATTGGAGATGGAGACATGAATTGGAGGCGCAATTGGAGCATGGAGCAGTTGCCAAGAACCTTGGGAGAGGGCTTGCATCTTCTCTCTAGTTTCCATCTCTTGCATATCTCTTCTATTTCCTAGGTTCTCCACCATGGAGAGGTAGACCTTTTGTTGAGATTAAATGTAATGAACTAAATTCAAGTTAGTGTTTGATTTATGTGTTTAATGCTTGTTGTGGCTTGATCACCCATGACTTGTTTACGGTTCTTGAGGTGTTGGAAAATGTGTTTTGAACTTATAACTGAAACTGAATACCTAATGGAGTTTGTATATAGGGATAAAACATGTGATTTTACGTTATCTGGTAATACAAATAAGTTGGATATATTGATTGGAACGTATCTTGTTAGATAAAGAATGTCATTTGAGTGAGTTTGGTACTTTTTTGTGTTTCTGCATAATTTCCCAGAATATCAGTTGATTGATTTTATCTTTTAATCTATTGAATCATATTACATGAACATATTAATTTGTAGTTTTTGTTTTTAATCGACTGAAAAATGTTACTCTACAACAATACATCTCTAATTTACTAGTCAATTGAATTCATTTTAAAAGGGTTTTCATAAGTTTTAATTGGACACATTTTTTAATACTCAGCCAATTCAACCCCCCTTCTTGGCTTAGAAAAATCTTTTAAACCTACAAAATCTACATAGCATATCAATCATATGAGTTCAAGAGTTTTTAATTTTAATTGAGAATGTGCTTTGATAAAATTTAGAAATTTTCATGTGATTGAATGAGTTTTTGCCAATGATTGAGAATGTACTTTGATTAAAGGTAAAAACTTTAATAAGAATTAATCAATAATGTACTTTGGTTAATTAGCTTTTTACTTAATATAAGAGGGAAAAGTATAGACATGATTAAACATAGTAATATTTAATTGAGAATGCACTTTGGTTAAATTTACGATGATTAATCTACAAAGTTTTTTTTTTCTTTTAATTGAGAATATACTTTGGTTAAAGTGAGAATGTCAACAAATTAATTGAGAATTTACATTAATTAATTTGAAAATCTAAGACAATAATTAATTGAATCATAATCCTAATGAAGAATCTATTTTGAAAGCAGTGGAATAAATTTATTTTCTTTATCATTATTTTACATCTTTTTATCTTTTTCCAAATTTATTCTTTATTTCTTACATTCGCGCACAAATACCTCAATATGAATAAAAGAGACTCTTGCTGATCCATCTCCTCTAATAGTATTTCTCTCCATGTGAACAAAGTGTAAATGATATTATTTTTACCCAAATTGAAGTAGTGCTATTTTAATATCATTCTAAAATGAAGTGTTGTTATAATTTAGATACCTTGTTCAATACATACATGCATTATTGATAGCTTGAAGTGAGTAAATTTGAATAAAAAAGACTTAGTTAGTGATTTAGTCATTTAATTTGTTGGTTTGGTTCATTTTTCTTCTTCTTATTATTCTTGGATTCAATTTAGTCCTCAATTTTTTAAAAAAAGTTCAATTTGGTCATTCAATTGTTTAAAACGGTTCAATTTGGTCCTCCAATTATTTAAAAAGGTTCAATTTTTTTTTCAATTTAGTCTCTCTATTTAAAATTTTGATTCAATTTAATCATACTATTTCTTAAAATGATCCAATTTTGTTCTCTTTAGTTTGAGACCAAATTAGTAATTAAGCTTAATTACAACTTATATATACATGTTAAAATAATTTTTTATAATTTATACCTCAAATCACTCCACCTAAATACTTATTTTTTTTACTCCATTTAAATACTCATTTTTTTTACATTTAGATGAAGTGATTGGATGTATAAATTCTAAAGAAAAAATAAATTTAACATGTATGTATTAGTTGTAATTGAGCTTAATTATTAATTTGGTCTCAAATTGAAAAGGACAAAATTGGATCATTTTAAAGAATAGGGGACTAAATTGAATCAAAATTTTAAATAAAGACTAAATTGAATTAAAATTTCAAAGAGAGGAACTAAATTATTTTTTTCTTAAAAAATAACCTTTTTAAACAATTGAAGGATCAAATTGAACATTTTTAAAATATTGGAGAACTAAATTGAACCCAAAAATAATAAGGAATACAAAGTAAACCAAACTAGTAAATTAGAAAACTAAATCACCGATTAAACCACTAAAAAAAGATAATAGTTTCAAAAACCGAAATTATATTTTTAACTTCAACATATTT
>Ga0099823_1006309_pt1 | contig 11952 bp, 9 predicted proteins | sample CowpearedBW_FD_76831 | JGI IMG/M metagenome (GOLD analysis project Ga0099823, IMG submission 76831) | Root nodule microbial communities of legume samples collected from California, USA - Cow pea red BW | ecosystem: Host-associated > Plants > Roots > Nodule | place: USA: California | collected... | reverse complement strand
TGGTAGAGGCTAAAGTGAGTTTCGTGTACCTTGATAAAGTGAAATGGTTTTATGAAATTGTTTAGGCTAACCAATGCTTCAACTAGCAAGTTAGGTTAACCAGGGCATTGGGGCTAAGGTAATTTGTTTTAGACGATTGGGTCATGAGATCCGGTTCAAAAGAATTGGGGCCCAAAAGAAACTTTCATAATTTTTTTAGGCTATTGCTTACTGCAATCTATAATTACTAACTGAACCCACCGACAATACTATGTCACCTCTTCCACCACCGCACACCGTTGTTACAGAGAAAGAAAAAGAGAGAGAAATTGTTACAGAGAAAGAAAAAAAGAAAATGAAAAAAATGTATTTTATGTATTCCAGGAAGTTTTTTTTCCAGAACATAGTTCATATATGAATTTCCGGAAAATACATTCTATGAGGCATTTTTTAGTTCTTTCCAAACAACTTATTTTGAAACACATTTCATATGTTTTGGAAATTTTATTCCAAAAACTACATTTTGAAAATTTTATTCAAGAAGTTCTGTTTCAGAAATTTCACTTTGAAAATATTGTTCTGAAAACTCCAAAATGTTTATTCTAGAAAGTTTTTAAAATATGTAATCCGAAAGTGACTTTTTCATAAAACAAAAATGGTTATTTTAAAAAGATGTCACGGGTGCGCGAATAAATTCTGGAACTGCAGAATAAATTCTGGAACTGCAGAAAATAAAAATCTTCTTTTATTGTATTCAATTTTTCCATGTTGTTGTAAGAATTTTATAAAATATTGTATCCTTTATATTTTACACGAATGTATAGATACTAATATTAACATATAGTAACATATAATTGTGCATGCATAGAGATTATGAATAAAAATGTCGGGTAGAACGGATAATATTTATTGTAATTGGACTTGAAAAGAAAATTTCACTCCCTACCATTTTATTATCAGTTGGATATCCGTTCAAAGAATATTCACAAATTTTTTAAAATGTGCAAGTACCATGAATAATTGTTGGTATTAAAAATAATATTTTATAAGTTTTAAAAATAAAATTTAAATAAGTTACAAAAAAAATATAAATTAAGTTAAAAAAATGAAATTTTAATTTTAATTAAATTTAATGTAATAAAATATATATTAAATTTTATTTTAATTAAATTTATATTATATTTTAATTTTAATTTTGTGTGGGTAACATATTCTCACGGTTACGGATAGTACAATATTCGCATTCAACTCGTTTATAAATTGGTATTAAAATACGTGCTACTTGTTACCAATGGGCAATAAATATCCGTGAGTACCAACTAACTACTGCGAATTTTATCTGCAGGTATCTGTGAGCACAAATATTTTTGTCATCACTAGTAAAGATTGAAAAATTATTTTTTTCACATAATAAAATTATTTTAATTTAGTAAAGGAAAATATTCTTACTATTGTAAACACCTACCAAAACATCATATATTGACCATGTCCATTGTACCATAGAAAGTAGAATAATCTTATTAAAAATGCTTAATACCTAATTTCGTCCTCTAATTTAATTTGAATGTTTAGGTGCATACTGTGTGTATAACAAACAAATGCTTGTCAATATTGACTATGTCCATTACACCATAGTCATTGCACAACAGATGAAACCTTTTACTCAATACAAAATCCAGTCCTATAACATATCACAATTCCTTGAGATCCACGTATCCAATTTGCTTAACTATATCTCTTATCTCAAAATAAATTCATCTATCTAGGTCACAAGACCACTTACGTTTATCCCCATTATATTCATTGTCCCATTATTAACAAAATGCCCACCACGGTAGATCACCATTTCATATATCAACCTATATATATATAATAGTTACCCTTTTAAATATTCATACCTTAAAAACATATTACAACCCACACCCCAAAAATAATCGAACAAGATTTATAAATGGGGAACCACAATCAAAATACAAAGAAGTACTTATTGTGCCTTAAAAAAGTGTCATTTGTATCTTAATTTTTGAAAAAATGCTTTAATTAGGTCTCTTTCAGACATAATTGACTAACGCCGTTAACAACGTGTCACGTGTCAATATGTGATTTTTTTGATTATTTTAAAAAAATTTAATTATTTTTTTATATTTTAAAAAAAAATTAAAAATACCACGTGTCAAGTTATTGTATACATCCATGGACGCACAAAATCTTCCAAATGTCTTTCTTAATCTCACCAATCTCACGAAACATTCCTCAACGCACGATGAAGAATGCCAATCTCTTCAATCACCGTCAAAAACCCTATTGAAGTACTCAAAGAGAAGCTACTGCATGAATGTTTTTTAAAAAATCTTTTACGATTAAAAGTAATAATCAAAATTAAATATTCATTTTCCAACTTGTCAAAAACTCTGCCACACAGTCCTATTCACTACTCTGTTAATGGTTTAGCATCTTCGGTCAAAAGAATCAAATTGACTTCGATTAGAAAATTAAAGGATTAAATTAGACAATTAAAATACTAAAAGTCTATTTAAAAATTCAAATTAAATTAGATAACTAAATTAAGTATTAAATATATTAAAAAATAACACCAAAGGAGTTAAAAAGGTTGTATTTATTTTATATAAGAAACCCATATATGTAATATGTATGTTTACTTTTTTTATAATAAAAAAAATAATTATTATTATATTTAAAATAAAAAAATATTGTAAATAATTTATATTTATTTTATATGTATTTTTTTTATTATAAATAATCATTTTAGTTTTAAAAAGTTGTTAAGTTTATAAAAAGGTTAAATACAAAAGTGACCAAATTTAAGAAAATAATAATATGGGTAAAGTAATTATTTTTAGTTTAAAAAGATGTTATTTAAAGAATAAAATTAGAAAAAAGCGTGTGCACTAAATGACAAAATCCTCTATATAATTTTTCCTTTCATATCGCATACAGTCGATTGACTCTTAACTTACGTAGAAAGTCACAAGTTGTTGCCATTTTTAGTAATTTGTTGTTAGGCCTTCTTAGGCATTCATCTCCAAATATTCCATAGATGCTTAAGGCATTCATCTCCAAATATTCGATAGATAAAAATAAATTGCTTTAAGTATTCCACTGTAGTTTTATCACCGATTCGAATATATTCATCAACATTAATATGTTAGTCATAAGCCAAAATATGAACAACAACGATACACTTTTGCAAAGGTGATATACTTTTTTTTGCGTTGCATATAGCTTTATAATAAACTAGTCATCGTGATTTTTAAAATAGGAGGACAGCGAAGCTACCTCTTTTCAATTAGATCCGGCCTTTTCTAATTAGTAACAAGGTATATAAAAGAAAAGTTCTCTATTTCTTGAAGTAAAACTATTTCACAATCTTATAGTTCAAACAATTCATATAGTAATTTAAAAATAATTAAGAGAAAATTTAGTTTTAACTAGACCATTATAGTTCAATTTTGTTTAATCATTTCAGTTTCAATTTTACTATGATTAATCGATTTGTTGTGTTTTCAATGTTTTTGGACCGACTTTACCGATCGAGTTTTTAGGTTGAGTTTGCTGGTCATGTTTACGTATCGAGTTTATAGGTCCAATTTACAGGTTGAGTTTATTGGTTAGGTTTACAAGTCGAGTTTATGAGTTGTGATTAGGGTTATGTTTTAAGGTCAAATTTGCGGGTTAAGTTTTCAGACCGAGTTTACGGGCTAAGTTTCATGGTCGTGTTTACTAGTCGAGTTTATAGGTCTAGTTTACTGATTCCGTTTACATGTTGAGTTTACGGATCGAGTTTACTAGACGTGATTACAGGTCGTGTTTTTCGAGTCCAATTTTCGAGTCGAGTTTAGGGGTCATATTTATACGTGTTGAGTTTGCTGGTCATGTTTATGGGTAAAGTTTAAGTGTCAAATTTACAAGTCAAGTTTATGGATCTAGTTTATAGGTTGAGTTCACGGGTCGAATTTATGAGTCTAGAGGCCGAGTTAACGGGTCGAAGTTACAGATCAAGTTTACGAGTTGTGTTTATGGATTGATTTTATGAGTCAAGTTTTTGGGTTGAGTTTACCGGTCGATTTTACAGGTTGAGTTTGTTGGTTGTTTTTACATGTTGAGTTTACAGGTCCAATTTACGGGTCGAGTTTATAGTTAGGTTTACAGATTGAGTTTATGGATCGAGTATACGGGTCGAGTTTACGAGACGTGATTTTGGGTAAAGTTTATTGATCGTTTTTACGCGTCAAGTTTACGTGTTGGATTTACATGTCAAGTTTATGAGTAAAGTTTACGTATCTAGTTTACGATTTGAGGTTACAGTTCAAGTTTACGGGTCAAATTTATGGTTTGTGTTTTGAGCTTTTAGGCTGAGTTTACTAGTCGAGTTTGCAAGTCGAGTTTAATGATCGTGTTTATGTGTCGAGTTTATGGATCCAATTTTTGGGTCGAGTTTTCGATTCATGTTTGTGGATTGAGTTTACGAGTCGTGATTATCAGGTCAAATTTGCGGTTTGAATTTACGGGTCGTGTTTATTGTTCATGTTTACAGGTCGAATGTATGGGTCGTGTTTACGGGTTGAAATTACCGGTCAACTTTATACCTCTAGTTTATGGGACGAGTTTAGAGGTCGAATTTACTAGTCAAATTTACGAATCGTGTTCACCGATCAATTTTACGGGTCAATTTTTCATACCGACTTTATGGTTCCAATTTACTGGCTAAGTTTACTAGTCGTGTTTATGGGTCAAGTTTAGGTGTCAAATTTACAAGTCGAGTTTACTAATTGAGTTTACGGATCAAGCTTTTGGGTGAAGTTTACGAGTCAATTTTATGAGTCGAATTGACAAGTCAAGTTTAAACATTGTGTTTACAGACCGAGGTTACGAGTCAGTTTTCAGGCCAAGTTTACCGGTCGAGTTAATGGGTTGAGTTTAAGGGTTTGGTTTACAGGTCAAGTTTTGGGTCCAATTTACTAGTTGAGTTTACGAGTCGAGTTTATGGGTCAAGTTTACAAGTGGAGTTTATGAGACGTAATTACAAGTCATCTATTTAGTCTCCAATTTGCTTGTCGAGTTTATGAGTCATGATTACGAGTCATATGTTGTCTAATTGAATTTGTGGGTCGTGTTTATTGTTCGAGCGTACGGGTTAAATTTATGGGTCAAGTGTTCGAGTTTTGTTTATGCGTCAAGTTTACAGGTCGAGTTTATAGGTCAAGTTTATGGGTTGAGTTTATAGGTCAAGTTTACAGGTTAAATTTACTAATTAACTTTTCGGGTCGAGTTTAAGGAACGAGTTTACCGGTCAAGTTTACGGGTCAAGTTTGTTGGTGTTGTTTACGAGTCAAGTTTATGTGTTGAATTTACAGGTTGAGTTTCCAAAAAAGGTTTGTGGATCTAGTTTACTATTCAAGTTGACGAGTCATGTGTTATCAGATCGAATTTGCGGGTTGTGTTTATTATTCGAGTTTATGAGTTGAATTTATAGGTCTAATGTATTAGTCGTGTTTATAGGTCGAATTTACTAGTCGAGTTTTTTGGTCAAGTTTATGGGTCGAGTTGACAATTTGAATTTGCAAGTTTATGGGTCGAGTTTACAAAACGAGTTTACCGGTCAAGTTTATTGGTCAGGTTTACGAATCAAATTTAAGGGTTTTCTTTACGGACTGAGTTTAGAAGTCAAGTTTTCGGCTTGAGTTTTCAGGCTGAGTTTACCGTTGGAGTGTGCAAGCCAAGTTTATTAGTCGTGTTTATGTGCCTAGTTTTTGGGTCCAATTTTCAGGTTGAGTTTTCGAGTTATGCTTGCAAATTGAGTTTACAAGTCATTATTACAAATCATGATTATCAGGTTAAATTTGTGGGTCGACTTTACAGGTCATGTTTATTGTTCAAGTTGACGTGTTGAATTTTTGGGTCTAGTGTATGGATCGTGTTTACGAGTTGAATTTACTGATCAAGTCTATAGGTCAAGTTTATGGGATGTGTTTACGGGTTGAATTTACTGGTAAAGTTTACGAATTATGATTATTGTTCGAGTGTGGGTTGAGTTTATTGGTCTTGTTTATGTATCGAGTTAACATGTTCAATTTATAAGGTGAGTTCACTAGTTTAGTTAACAGGTTGAGACTACGAGTTGATTTTACGAGTCAATTTACGAGTCGAGTTTATTAGTCTTGTTTACTAGTCGAGTTTACAGGTCTAGTCATGGGTTCAATTTACTGGTTGAGTTTACAATTTAAGTTTACGAGTCGAGTTTACAAGTGGAGTTTACGAGACATAGAAAGTCCTTTATTTTGAGTCCAATTTTGGAGTCGTGTTTATGTGTCGTTTTTTCGAGTCAAGTTTACAGGTTGTGATTGCAAGTCGTGTGCTATCAGGTCAAATTTACGGGCCGAGTTTGCAGGTCATGCTTATTGTTGGAGTTTACGGGTCATATTTATAGGTCGAGTTTACTATTCGAGTTTGTAGGTCAAGTTTATGGGTCTAGTTTACAATTCAAATTTACTGGTCAAGTTTATGGATCGAGTTTACAGAACAAGTTTACCAGTCAGGTTTACCAGTTGAGTTTACGGGTGTTGATTGTAGTTCGTGTTCATCAAGTCGAATTTGCAGGTCAAGTTTGAGGGTCGAGTGTACTAATTGTGTTTATGGATCGAGTTTAATGGTCGAGTTTATAGGTCAAGTTTATGGGTCGCGTTTACAGATGAAATTTACTAGTCAAGTGTACATATATAGTTTACCGGTCAAGTTTAAAGGTCGAGTTTATTAGTCATGTTTAAGGCTCAAGTTTACGTCTTGAATTTATAGGTCGAGTTTAATAATCAATTTTACGGGTCTAGTTTATGGGTCAAGTTTATGGACCACATTTACGGGTCGAGTTTCCAAGTCAAATTTACGAGTCGTCTTTACAAATCGAGTTTATAAGTCAAGTTTTTAGGTCACATTTTTGGACTGAGTTTACAAGTCCAATTTATGAGTTACGTTCACTAGTCGAGTTTACAGGTCGAATTTAAATGTCAAATTTACGAGTCGTGTTTACTGACCGAGTTTACGAGTCAAGTTTTCGAGTAGAGTTGTTGGGCCAAGTTTACTGCTCTAGTTTGCAAACCAAGTTTGTTGGTCGTGTTTACCTGTCGAGTCTATTAGTCCAATTTGCGGATCAAGTTTACTGGTTAGGTTTATGGATCGATTTTACGAGTCCGATTTATTGGTCAAGTTTACAGGTTGAGTTTACAAAATGAGTTTACTAATGAACTTTACAAGTCAAATTTTACGGTAGAGTATATTAGTCGTGTTTAAGGGTCAAATTTACAACTTGAATTTGCAGGTCGAGTTTACGAGTCAATTTTGCAGATCAAGTTTACGGGTCAAGTTCACAGGTCAAGTTTACAGGTCAAATGTACGAGTCATGTTTACGAAGCGAGTTTACAAGTCAAGTTTTCGGTTGAGCTTTTGAGTCGAGTTTATGGACCAAGTTTGTTGGTCGTGTCTTACGTATTGAGTTTACGGGTCCAATTTATGGGTCAAGTTTATGTCTTGAATTTATAGGTCGAGGTTACGAGTCAAGTTTATAGATATAGTTTACGGGTCAAATTTACGAATCGTGTTTAATGATCGAGTTTACGTGTCAAGTTTTTGGTTTATGTTTTCAGGTCGAGTTTACTGCTCAAGTTTTCAGGGCCAATTTATAGGTAAGGTTTACTGGTTAGGTTTTCAAGTCAAGTTTATTGCTCGAGTTTACGACTCGTGTTTACGGGTTGAGTTTACGAATTGTGTTTACAGGTCGAGTTTACAAGTCAAGTTTACGAATCGTGTTTAAAGGTCGTATTTATCAAGTAGAATTTGCGGGTCGTGCTTATTGTTCGAGTATATGGGTTAAACTTACGGATCGAGTGTGCAGGGTGTGTTTATGCGTCAAGTTTACTAGTCGAGTTTATAGGTCAAGTTTGGAGGTCGAATTGGTCAAGTTTATGAATCGTGTTTAAGGAACAAGTTTACCGATTAAGTTTATAGGTCAAGTTTTTGGCCCGAGTTTATTGGTGTTGTTTACTGGTCAAGTTTACATGTTGAACTTATAGGTCGAGTTTACAAGAAAAGTTTATGGATCTAGTTTACTGTTCAAGTTGACGGGTCAAGTTTACAAGTCAAATTTATAGGTTGTTTACAGACCAAGTTTACGAGTCAAGTTTTCGGCTCGAGTTTTCGAGCTGAGTTTACTGGTCAAATTTTCAAGCCGACTTTACTGGTCGTGTTTACGTGATGAGTTTTCGAGTCTAATTTTTAGGTCAAATTTTTAAGTCAGTTTTACGTTTCGTTTTTACAGGTCATTATTGCGGGTGATGATTATCAGGTCAACTTTGTGTGTTGACTTTACGATGTGTGTTTATGGTTCAAGTTTACAAATTGAATTTGCGGATCGAGTGTATGAGTCATGTTTACGAGTTTAATTTACTGATCGAGTTTATAGCTCAAGTTTATGGGACGGGTTTACAGGTCAAATTTCCTGCTAAAGTTTACGAATCATGATTACCGCTCAAGTTTATGGGTCATGTTTTCATCCCTAGCTTACAAATCAAGTTTACCGGTTGTGTTTACGAGTTAAATTTATGTATCGAATTTATATGTCAAATTTACTGGTTGAGTTTATCAGTCAAGCTTATGGGTGAATTTTATGGGACGAGTTTATGGGTTGAATATATACGTCAAGTTTACACGTGTTTATAGTCCGATTTAACGGGTCCAATTTACGGGTTGAGTTTACGAGTCGAGTTTACCAATCGAGTTTATTCGTCAAGTTTACAGGTTTAGTGTTGGGTCCTATTTACTTGTTGAGTTTACAATTTGAGTTTATGAGTCGAGTTTAGAGGTGGAGTTTACGAGACGTATTTACAAGTCGTCTACTAATTGTCCAATTTTTGGGTCAAGTTCACAGGTCAGGTTCTCGAGTCAAATTTATGGGTCATGTATGGACAAATTTGGGGGTCGTGTTTGCTGTTCAATTTTATGGATCAAGTGTACGAGTTGTGTTTATAGGTCGAATTTACTGGTCAAGTTTGTTGGTCAAGTTTATGGGTCTAGTTTACAATTCGAATTTACTGGTCAACTTTATGGGTCGAGTTTACAAAACGAGTTTACCAGTCAAGTTTACGGGTTGTGATGGCGAGTCATTTTCCTCTGGTCGAATTTACAGGTCGAGTTTGAGGATCATGTTTATTATTCAAGTTTACGAGTTGAATTTACAGGTCAAGTGTTTATAGGTCGTGTTTATGGGTCGAGTTTACAATTCAAATTTACTGGTCAAGTTTGTGAGTTGAGTTTACAGAACGAGTTTACTGGTCAAGTTTACGGGTTGTGATGGCGAGTCGTGTTCATCTGTTCGAATTTATAGGTCGAGTTTGAGGGTCATGTATATTATTCGAGTTTATGAGTTGAACTTACAAGTCAAGTGTACGGGTCATGTTTATGGGTCGAGTTTGTTGGCCAAGTTTATGGGTCGAGTTTACACTTCAAATTTATTGGTAAAGTTTACAGATCGAGTTTATAGAATGAGTTTATCGATCAAGTTCACAGGTTGTGTTTACGGGTCGTAATTGAGGGTCATGTTCATCTGGTTGACTTTCTGGGTTGAGTTTGAGGGTCGTGTTTATTGTTCGAGTTTATGAGTTGAATTTACAGGTCGATTGTATGGGTCGTGTTTGTAGGTCGAGTTTATAGTTCAAGTTTATGGGTCGAATTTACTGGTCAAGTGTACAGGTCGAGTTTATAGAACGAGTTGATCGATCAAGTTTAAAGGTCGAGTTTATTGGTCGTGTTTAAGGGTCAAATTGACGTGTTTAATTTGCAGGTTGAGTTTTCAAGTCAATTTTATGGATCTAGTTTACGGGTCAAGTTCATGGGTCACATTTACAAGTCGAGTTTACAAGCCGAGTTTGCTGATCGTGTTTATGTGTCAACTTTACGGTTATTTATGGGTCAAGTTTTTGTCTTGAATTTACAGGTCAAGGTTATGAGTCAAGTTTATAGATCTAGATTATAGGTCGAGTTCACAGGCCCAATTTACAGGTCAAATTAACGAGTTATGTTTACCGACTGAGTTTACGGATCAAGTTTTCGAGTTGAGTTTTCAGACCGAGTTTATCGCTCAAGTTTACGGGACAAGAATGTTGGTCGTGTTTACACGTCGAGTTAACGAGTTGAGTTTGCATGTCGAGTTTACGAGTCGAGTTTTTTTGTCATGTTTATTAGTCGAGTTTACAGGTCGAGTTTACAGAACAAGTTTATCAATGAAGTTTACAAGTCAAGTTTTAAGGTTGAGTTTATTATTCATGTTTAAGGATCATGTTTACGTCTTAAATTTAGAGGTCGAGTTTACGGGTCAAGGTTACAGATCTAGTTTACAGGTCGAGTTCACGAGTTGAGTTTACTGGTCAAATTTACAGGTCAGATTTACGAGTCATGTTTACAGATCGAGTGTACGAGTGAAGTTTTCAGCTCGAGTTTACAAGCCGAGTTTGCTGGTCGTGATTACGTGTTCAACCTTATAGGTCATGATTATTGGTCGTGTTTTACGGTTCAAATTTGCGGGTCGAGTTTTCAAGCAGAATTGACGGGTGGAGTTTATGAGCTGAGTTTCATGATTGTGTTTACTGGTTGAGTTTACGAGTCTAGTTTACATGTTTAGTTTACAGGTTTAGTTTACATGTCGAGTTTACAGATCAAGTTTACAGAACGTGATTACAGGTCATGTTTTTCGGGTCGAGTTTAAGAATCATATTTATATTGGTCGTATTTATGGATCAAGTTTATGTGTCGAATTTACAGGTCAAGTTTATGAGTTAAGTTTATGGATATTGTTTACAAGTTGAGTTCACAGGTCGAGTTAATGAGTCGAATTTACATGTCAAGTTTGTGGGTCGAATTTACGAATCAACTTTTTGGGTTAACTTTTTAGGTTAACTTTTTAGGCTGAATTTACCAGCTAAGTTTACAAGCTGAGTTTACAAGACATGTTTATGTGTAAAATTTACAGGTCCAATGTACACATCCATTATATAGGTCGAGTTTATGGGTTGAGTTCATGAGACGTCATTACTGGTTACATTTTTCAAGTCATGTTTACAAGTCGAGTTTACGAGACGTGATTCAGAGTTATATTTTTCGGGTCCAATTTTCGAGTCGGGTTTATGGTCGTGTTTATAGCTCGAGTTTACAGATCATGATTATGGGGTCGTATTTAGCAAGTCGAGTTGAGGGTCATCTTTCTTGCTTGAGTGTACGGGTCGTGTTTATGAGTCAAGTTTGAAGGTAAATCTTGGTGGGTTGAGTTTATATGTCAAATTTACTAGTCAATTTTACGGGGCCAATGTACGGAACGAGTTTACCGATGAAGTTTAAAAAGTTGGAGACACAATATCAACCCAAGTTATAAATGACTTTGAAAATTGCAGGCACTATATCAACTCAATTTATAGGATTTTCAGAATTGGAGGCACAATTGTTAACCACTATAAATACAAAGAGCTTCAGGAAACATTTTAAAGGGACGATTTTGACATGTGCATGAAAAATTTACGAAGAATAAAAATCAAAGTGTTATTCACCAGTCCCGTTTAGGGAGTATACCCAACTCAAGTTACATAGGGCTTTCAAAATTAGCGTCACACCTACAACTTGGATTTTTAGAATGAATAAAACAATATATTGTATGCTGTCAAATTCATATGAAGTACAAAGCAATTTTTGATACTAATAAAATCAATATATAGCCCAGTTCTAATATGTCAATTGCTCTCACAAACCATCCCCAATCCTTATTGTGAAGAATAAGTAATTCAAATTATGCTCCATCAATCTCAATGTGGATGCACACCCAAGTTACTGAGCCAATATTTGAATAGTAATATCCCGACATCATTAGGACTAAAGAAATAGCCACAGACAGAATGAAGCTTTCTTCTCGCAATAAAT
>Ga0099823_1006300_pt1 | contig 11960 bp, 7 predicted proteins | sample CowpearedBW_FD_76831 | JGI IMG/M metagenome (GOLD analysis project Ga0099823, IMG submission 76831) | Root nodule microbial communities of legume samples collected from California, USA - Cow pea red BW | ecosystem: Host-associated > Plants > Roots > Nodule | place: USA: California | collected... | reverse complement strand
GTCGTCTTCGCAAATCATTATATGGTCTCCAACAGTCTCCTAGGGCTTGGTTTGGAAAATTCAGCAATGTTGTTCAACAATTTGGTATAACTCGGTGTGAGGCCGATCATTCAGTCTTTTATCATCACTCAAGTGTTGGATGTATCTACTTGATTGTATATGTTGATAACATAGTTCTTACAAGCAATGACAACCATGGCATTTCCCAAATTAAACAACACGTTTGTAACCACTTTCAGACCAAAGATCTTGGAAAACTAATGTGGGTATTAAGGTGGAACAATCCAAACCTTTGTATTGGATATTTTGGAAAACTAGGTTGATGAACTCAAAATCGGTTGACACACCCATGGATCCTAATACTAAACTTCTATCGAAATAAGGGGAGTTTATGTCAGATCTCGAGCAATATAGAAGGTTAGTTGGGAAGTTGGATTATCTTACGGTTACTCATCCTGACATTTCTGTTACAGTTATTATGGTAAGTCAATTTCTTAATTCTCCATGTGAAGATCATTGTAATGTAGTCATTCAGATATCAAAGTACCTAAAAGGACCTCCTGAAAAAAGGTTGTTATATGGATCCAATAACCATACTAGAGTGGTTTGTTATTCAGATGCTGATTGGGTAAAGCCTCCTTTTGATAGAAGATCTACATCTGGATATTGTATCTCCATTGGTGGTAACTTAATCTCTTGGAAAAGCAAGAAACAAAGTGTTGTGGCAAGATCTAATGCAGAAGTAGAATATAGAGTTATGGCCTCAGCCACTTGTGAGCTTGTTTGGCTTAAGAAATTTCTTAAAGAGTTACAGTTTGGAGACGTTAATCAAATAACACTTATATGTGACAATCAAGCTGCTTTTCATATTAGTTCTAATCCTTTCTTTCATAAGAGGACAAAACATATTGAGATTTATTGTCATTTCATTCGATAAAAGATTATGTCTGGAGACATCAAGACTGAGTTTGTTAACTCAAGTGATCAGTTAGCAGATATTTTCACTAAGTCTTTACAGAGGCTGAGAATTGGTTATATTTGTAACAAGCTTGGTACATACAATTGGTATGCCCTAGTTTGAGGGGGAGTGTTAAGATATCAATAATATCTTTCTCTATCTTATTTTCAGTATCTATTGTTATTATTCTTCGTATGTATTTTGGGCTTAGTCCATATTTTCTTTATTATAAATATAGTCCCTATGTGTATTTTATACACAAGGGAGATTAATCCCAAACCTAGTTTCACTATATTTAATAATTACTATAGCAAAAGGTTCTAAAAGTTGAAGAGCTTGAAATAGTTAACAATTTGGAGATGTAACTTAAACGACACTTGTATGTGACAATCAATATGCTCTTCATATTAGTTCTAATTATGTCTTTCATGAGAGGACTAAACACATTCAGATTGATTGTCATTTCATTCGGGAGAAGATTGTATTTAGAGACATCAAGACTAAGTTCATTAACTCAAGTGATCATTTACAATTTGTAACAAGACCCATAATTGATTATATTTGTAACAAGCTGGTACATACGATTTGGATGCACCAGCTTGAGGGGGAGCGTTAGATATCTTAGATATCAAATCTTTATCTTCTATCTTTAGATTCTTGTTATTATTCGTTATCTTGTATATTAGGCTTAGCTCATGTCGCCTTTACTTTTACTTATGAAATTGTAGACAACATTACTAGATAATTTTGCAATTTATGAAAATTTTCAATTCCATTATATATTAGAAGTGTCTTATTTAATTCATTTTATTTTATTCATACTATTTTTGTAGAATAAGTCTATTTTAATTATTACTTTTCAAATAAAATTATTAATATCTCATTTAAGATAGCACTGTCTAAATGTATAAATAAAATCAAAATTATATTTTAAAATTATTTTTCATCATTCCACTTTTATAAGGCTTGTATAAACAAATCTATTTTGTACCACATTTTCATAAATGTGGCCTATAGAAATAAGCAATACGAAGAAAATCATTGCATTATATTGCCATGGAAACTATTGCATATTGGAACATCTTAGACAACGTTTTTTAATTGTTGCATAGTAGGCAACAATTTTTGAATTTCCTGGCTTAAATTGTTGTCTCTAGTATAGGCCACGACCACCTATGCAATGGCTACAAATTCGTTGCAATTCGTTGTCCAGTGTTAAGACGATGATTTTTTTGCTTTAGACCATAATTTTTTGTCCATTACTTAAAATCATTTTTGTTGTAATGTTTATTTTTTATTTTTTATAAATTTAGCAAAACATAACTCGTTAAAATTGAAACTAATTAGCAAATAAAGATCGTATATAATTCGAAACAAATTAAAGAACTAGAAAAATAAACATCAATCCACCTATCCTACATTATGTAAAGTTTTTGAGGTTTTAACATTACTTTTATCTATCAATTTTCCAAGTTTTCACTTAATACATAATATATTTCGATAAAAACAATTAAATTTTAATTTAGTAATTTTTTTGTATCGAAGTAATTTTTGAAAAGGTTTGTGGATTAACCAAATCTATTAGGGGTTCAACTTAGGTGAGTTGTAGATACTTCAAACCCAATATTTAGACCAATTGTATAAGAAATAATTATTTGTAGCCCAAGTTTACTCAAAATCAATGATGTCAAATTTTTAAATGGCCTATAACGTTAATATGTTTAGGGTTAAATATTTTTTATGCAAAATTAGATATTTTCTTTTAATCTAATGACGTTAATTTTTTTAGCTTGTTAGACAGGATTTCAAACTGATATTTGAAATTAAATGTGTTAAAACAGTGTAAATAAGTTAAATACCATTATCAAATGTATTTGATAGGTTAAAAAATATATAACACACTTAGGTTTTGAGAACTATATTTATTTACTTTTAGAGTTTAGAGATTAAACTGTATCAAAGGATGGAAATAAATTTCAATTTCATGTTAAATTTTAATATATATAACATGAAAAGAAAAGAATGATAGTCTAGCATTTGCAATTGGATCATAATGAAGAAATGAAACAAAAATTAGACATTATAAAAATGCGTATTTAGTGTTTGGTAGTGGTACTAAGTTTTGAACATAAGGATTATACGTGTGCATATTTGGTTTGAGAAAAGAGTGATAAATAAGGTGAGAATGAAAGAATGGAAAGATGCGAAGAGAGTTGGTGATCCATTTGTGAAATGATAGGCAAAGGTTTCACATGGTGGCATGTTAAAAGCAAGGGGTAGGCCACACGTGTCTGAATGCCCCATGTGCCATTTCACCCTTATGTTTATTAGTGTTGAGATAGGGCCATTCCTCTAACTATGACCAGAATCCCTGATTAGATTACATCTTTGAAAAGGAAAATACAAAGCCATTTGACCTAAATTAGGAACAATTTCTTCTCAAGTCATGTTAGTAGGGACCCCACTATGTGGTGGCCTCAACTCAATCCTCCATCATCCTCATCAATTTTATTTCATCACCCTCTTATTAATTGCTTCTCTTCTGTGAATCCACAACTACTCTAATAAAGGGAAAAAGTTGTCTCACATTTCAATGACTTATGCTACTCACCCATAATTTGGGTACCATTTAGGCTTCTAGCCTTGTCGTGACCGACCATTAATATTCTACAGTATCATGTACTATTTAAATATATATATATATATATATTGTTATTTTCTTTGGTTTATTTCATTCATGCCTAACTAATTATAAATTAAAAGGAAAGAAGCATAAGCCTTCATTTTACTCAATTTTACTTTATTTTTATCGATGTTCTTAGCCTAATAATAAAAACATAAATACTAATATGCTAAATTTAAAAATTATATATAATATGGTAGAGTTGTTATAGTAAACAAGTTTTTAGGTATGAGTAAAATTGAACTTTGGTATTTTCTTTTTTATCAATCTCATATTTAAATTTTTGTAATGAAAAATTTTGTGAAGGAAAATCCTCGTAAAGATGTTGAAGTGAATTCCATTAAAAACTAATTAGGAATAAAAAAAAACATGTATATACTTAATATTAATAACATTGTTACGTAAAATCAACTAGTTTAATAGAAATTGTGTTTTACAAAATAAATAAATAGTGCATCATGTTATGCATCACTATGGGTTTTGACATCTCATCTATACCCCAAAAGTTCATTTATCATTTGTTATCAAATGTAACTTCATTAAAATAAAAAAAATAAAAAAATACAATGCATGGAAGATCATACTAAATTCTTAATAAAAAATTATACTTCATTGAGTATTGACAAACTATATCTATTATGAAAAAAAATCTAAATTAATACATGGAAGTAAAATATTAATTCACTTATATTGTTTTTTATTAATAAAAATCAAATTAATTAACTTATCTATCCAGAAAGGATTCACTTCACGAAAAACTTAAAATACTTTAAATTGCATATATGTACTAAATGCAAGTTTCCACACCATTTCCTCTTAAGACTCAATGGCACAATTTGTTAGACTTAAAAACTTAACAAACCCAAAAAAGAAAAATCACACTCTAACCATGCTCTTAGAAATTCCTCACTCCAAACATGTTTCCATGCATAAATAATCTCGTAAACTCGGTATAAACTAAAAAATTTTATTAAAACAATCCCTATATTTGTCCTTAATTCCACCGAAGGTACCACCACATGATACTAAACTATGTTGCTTTTCCCCCCTATTGTGGATATTAGATATACATTTCATAGACCGGTTCTCAGCCATACGCATAACTTTAAATTCAAATTCAATAAATAAAAAAAGTTATCTATTTAAAAGATGATATTACTTGAAAGTATATAAATAAATAAAAACATACAAAGATAATATATATAAAGGAAATTAAAGTATAAAAGGTTTTGTAATCTTTTTCTCTATATTCAAAACATAATTTAAGAATAATAAAAAAATTAACTCTCCTTTTTCATATTACAATACAATTCTGCAAACCCTTCTAGCATCAAAATATATATCTATTTAATTGTTGAAAATAGATAGGTGAAATAGAATTCAGAGGGCAGAAATGGAATTGAGTAAAATGGTAAAATGTGAGGAATGAGATGTTTGCTTAGAAGATGACAAAGGTCTACTATGTAGGCGACATTTGGTGGGCATGCCCCATCATTGGTTGTCTGGTTCATAGCAAATTAAAGGACCCCTGTAATGGAAACAAATTAATTAATTTTGCTACCTAGTGCTGCACTGTTCATGTCAACATAGTTTGTTATCATGACCAGAATAAAAGTTAAACAAAAGAGGGTTTTTTACACCAAAGAATACTGTTTAGGTTTTCGCAGTCTTGCTAAACATTGAATTCAAGATGTATTTTTTTGTGTACGAGATAAAACTTATCAGATGCTTACATCATGTATCAAAATTCAGTCCTTCTTCAAACATTCAATGCTACGTCATTGAATGGGAAATGCGTGACCAAAGTCAGCCTTAAATTTGTCGAACTAATTAAAGTCATTAATGTTACTTATTTAACAAGTGGAATTTATAAGAGATTAATCATTAATTAACATTTAAAGTGCAGCTATAATCGGATTAGTTAATGGAAAAGATACAGAAAAATTGGATCAAATTTAAAACTTAGTTAAAAATTAAAGAGAATACTACTCATTCTAAACATAAAAGATGGCTAAAAGCAGACATGAGTCAACCCGATTCACACGTGTTGGCTTACCATGAGCTGGGTTGAAAATGAATGAACCTAACCCGGCTCACTTTATGGTGAGCCAGAAATTTTGCAACCTGTCTCAATTCACCATGGGTTTGTGGGTTAAGTGGGTTGACTCACCAACCCACATAAAAAAATTATTTATGTATTTATTTTTAAGTATTCAAATATTTAAATAATTTTTTAAACAATTCATAAGATGACAATCACAATAAAATTAAAAACCAATGTTTTCATCATACTCACCACCAATATATGATGAATTGTTTCCAAAAAAGTGTCCATATAGTCCAAGAAAACATGGCTAATATTACAAATTTTCTGTCATGATATTCAATAAAATATAAATAAAACAATTATACATTTTTGTCATACTAATTTAGAAAAATTTGTTTATAAGACGGTTGCTCGAGTAATTTACTATAAAGATTATAGTTAAAGATTATAGTTAAAGATGAAAGTATCAACGTATATAACTTGACAATCAAATGAATTAAACATTCAAATTATTCAAATATTATTGAGAACACTCTAACATTTAAAAATATGAAATTGTGAACCTATATAATTAGAAGTAGTAAATAATATTAAAAAAAATTAAAAAAACATTGTAAAAAGAGGAGGGAAGAGAAGAACCGAATCACGATTTTTACAAATGAATTTTACCAATAGCTAAAATCTATCAGTAAATACCGACATATATTTACCAATGAATTTACTGAAAAATTTGTGGTTATTTGTAATCACCGACAAATTTCAAAATTATTGGTAAATTTATAATTATTGGTAATCTGTCAATAAACTCGAAATACCAACGAATTTTTGCTATTACTAACGAATTGTCACTACTAAAAACTCATATTTCCTACCAATTTTTGTTTGAAATTTTTTTCGTAGGAAATACTTACAAATTTTGTTATGAAAAAAAATTTGCAGGAAATTGCTGCCAATTTTTTTGCAAAAGTTTTTGTATAAAACATTTTTCACAACAAATTTTGTAGTAAATACTTACGAATTTTATAATATTTTAGGAAATAATTATCCACGAAGGAATTATCTACGAAGGAATTATCTACCAATTAAGATTCTTAGAAAAAATAGCAGAAAAAAGTTCTTTCTTGCAAAAAATTTCAACAAATTTGCAAGAAAAATTACATGTAATTTGAGAATTTTTGATAGTGTGTCCAAAAATAATATAGTTTTCTTTTAGTGTGATAGCTAAAAAATTTTATTGTGCTAACTTTTCATTAAAAAAATTAATTTCATTAAAATTAGATGTAAAAAATATAATTGACAAATCAATCTTAAAAATTGAAGCTATTTCAATTAAAGTAAATTAGTTTAAATTTATTTACAATTAAAATAAAAATATATGTTTTATTTATATTAAAGATTGAAAGGTGTAAAAGCTAAACCAAAATTTGTTTTTTTATTGTTATTAGAAATTGAAACGGGTAAATTGAAATATTTTATCTACCAATATTAAATTAAAAATATTTGATAAAACTATTTAATAAATGCAAAAAGTATGGAAAAGGCACATTTAATTACCTGGTTTATAATAAATTAAAATTTAGTAACTATTATATTTAAAAATGATTACTTTTAATATTTAAATTTCTTTTTCAAAGCATTATTGATGATGTAATTTAAATATAGTAAATAAAATTTTATTACAATACACTACAACTTTTATTATAATGTTATTTAATTAAATGAAACAAATAAATTTATGGTATAATTTGGATAAATTTATACCATCGAAAATTATATTTGATGAAGGTGAAAGTGAAAGTGCGAAAGAGTTTAAAGATTTACAAAGTATATAAAAAGGACAAAACAAATAATATATATTCATTTAACTATACTTGTTATATGATAATGAGAGGGTAGCATGAATATAATAATAAATATAATGATATAAAATATGAAATCAAGTTTGAATGCTACATGAACATATGATTGGAGTACACTATAGAGTTTCTTGAAAAATGACCTAAAAGTAGTGCAACTTTTAGAGGACTCAGAATTGTGTTTAGCAATCAAATGTTCCTGACACGATGCTTTTTGGCATTTGATAGTCACATGCTCATTATCTCTATTCATTGTCACCATTAAAAGCTTACACTAAGGAAGTGGGAGGATACATATCCACCCTATAAACTTCATCTATGAAAGGTTTTCTTGAAAGAGACTATGCAAGATAGTGCTCGTGTTTTGTCCTACACAAAATGCTCACAAAGATTTAATTTTTAGAAATTTTCCATGTGTCCTATCTGGTCCATGTGTCTCTTTTGGTCGACTCCCTTTTCACTGTTCTTCTCTCCGAGTGATTAATAGTTTTGTATGATTTTTTTTTTTCTTTTGGAGACAAATAATGTAATATAACTGTGTGCATTTCAGTTCTTATTTAATAAATAAAAGTCATAATTTGTATCATGTGATAAGTTTTATATCTAATAATATATATAGATTTGTTCTATAATTAATAAACATGTATTTAGAGTGTGATTGTTTTGTGAAACAGTTTCGTAACCTTTGATTGCATGCATGTTATGTCCTACAATTCGGGTAAGAGTACTTTCATGTTGCCAGAAAGCATCTTTGCCAGTAGCCAACCTTAGCTGTGCTAAGTACTACTTACGAAAGTCATGTCCTTTCGACTTTGGTATATGAATATTCTTGTCTCAACTAGCTAGTATTTCACAAATACATTATTTTCTACAAAGTTTCATACTGAATTCAAACGTGATTTTGGATTCCATGCACAAACCAACTCTAAAAAAAACATTTAAAACTTTACTATCTTAGTATTTTAAGTTGTTTGAATTTTCAAGTCTCTTTAGATGTTAGGTGTATCGGAATAAGTATTTAGTCAAGGATATAATGACTTTTTCATTTTAACATATAATAAAGATTATTGACCAACAATTTCTTCAACTTGAAATTTAAAATTATATAACGCCTAAAATCTCACCACTAAAACTCGCTCTCTCTTGAAATGGTTATGTCAAGAATTTTGAAAATAAAAATATTTTTTTTATCAGTAAAGAATAAATATAAATTAAAAAGAATACTTAAGGGTGCTCTAACCCTGAAAATAAAAATGATAGTTAATATTTATCTTGGTTCTAAAAGGATTGGAAAAAACTCAAGGAAAGGTTGAGAGAGAATTGAATAGTTAATTCATATTGAACTGTAAAGAAATCAGATTGAGTTGGTGATTATATACAATCACTGTTATCACCTGCAAGTAGTTACAATATCTATGTATTAATTTTCATTACAGTAAAAGTAAAGATTGTTAATATTTACAAACACACAATTATTACATTATATACGTGATCTTATCATTATCAAGAAAATGTTGATATGAAATCTTGGTTTGGTGAGAGACCTTCTGAAAAATTAAATATCCAAAGATAAAAACTTTATGAAATAATCCGATCGAGGTATATTCTTAAGAAATAGCGATCGTCCATCGAAATGTGATAAAATTTATTTGAGATATAAATATTCGCATATATATTTCATACATGCATATTTGAATATCAAAGGCATAACTATATGTTAATTATATCATACCCGTATTGACAAAAATTGAAAAATATGTATCTGCTAAAATAGGTTGTGAGGATGACCCATATGGTAAGAGTTACATTATTTATAATCTTATTAAAAAAATTGTTATAGCACCAAATAAATGGAGGATAAAGTTATAACCGTTTTAATTATTTTGACAAAACTATTCATAATTTGTTATATTAATCGTTAATCAATGTTTGTAGCTTAAGTCAATCAACTAAAACTCTCAGTTCATCATTCTTTTCAATGATGAACCCTTGTTATCAAATCAAAGGAAGAAAGAAACTTGAAGTGAGCGCACAGAAAAGCAGAAATAAACTTCATTTTTTATTCAATTAGCACATAGGATTGAATCCCCAAAAGTTATTTCTGCCCGCTGATTTAGTTTAATTTTTATGATAAAAACATTAGTAGATTTAATTTACAACTTCATCTCTTTATATAATAAGAGCTTCACCTCATGCATTCAACTAGATATATTCCCTTCCTCATCAGATTTAGGAAAACTATAGAAAGGAAAAAATATAAAAGATAGCAAAAATAGATTATAAATAAAGTGAAAAACCTCCATAAAAAAGTAACAATTTTTAAGGGAATTCTCACCTAGAAGAAAAAAGTTTCTAGAAGAGTTATTGATATAAAAAATGTGATATTACTTTGAATATAAAACTTTGAGATTCAATGTTTTTAAATCCGTTTATTTCATATATATATATATATATATATATATATATATATAATTTTTTATTTTTATTCATATGTTTTAATTCGTCATTGTCCCATATATTTATTTAATATACTTTCCTAGATTTTTAACTAGTATTGTATCTCATCAGAGTAAAACTTGTTCATCTCTATGAAGTTGATATTAAAACAAATTTTATTTTAATATCATTTTTTTATTTCTTATTTTTAAGAAATAGATGAGAAATATTTACTACTTGTTGAAATATAAGTTGTTTATATAAAATATTTTACGCCACGTTTAATATAAAATTTGAAGACTTAATATTATTATTTTCCGTACGTAACTTAACTTTTTCATTTAATATTTAATATAAAATGAAAACTTTCGTTTCATTGATATTTTAACTAAAAACAAAAGGAAAATAATGTTATTTTATAAAATGATTTAACTTAATGATAATTGGCAATGATTTAACTAAAAAACTACATTGACGGAAAGAACATTCCCAAACTTGAGGGTAACCAAATGGCTAATTCAAAGCACTAGTTTAAAAGTCCACCATTACCAAAACTATGTTGGAGGCTTACTCTATCTCTAACCACTCAGGTCAACATAAACGTTCTTCTTTCTCTCTCATGGTTTTAACTCCCCTAACTTCTATGACCCACTTCAAGATTCCATATATAGTGGCCATACACATAACTAATCATTTATAATACCACATATTCTTTAAATATTCTAGTTGTTGGTTGAAAGATAGTTTTGCTACACGCTACAAACTCTATTATATTATATTATATTATTACATACCATGAAATTCTTAATTAAGTTACCATGACTTGTATAAGCATTTAAATTACAGTTTATAATCACAAAGCACTTTTTTGTTTACAGAAAACTGTATCAATAACTAATCATATGACTCACACATTAATTTAAGTATTAATCGTTAAACGCGTGCATTAATTGATATTAGGTTGTTTTTGTTTTCTGTTTTGTTTTTGTTTTCTCCCAACCAAACTAGTTGAAGATTAATCTTGTTCATGGTAGGTGTGACTATAGTTAAACTAGAAAAAAAAACCACAAACAATATAAAATAGAACATTTTGTTTTTCATTAAATAGAGTATATATTCTCATATGTGTATAATGTATTAATCGTTATATTTGTTTCAATAAATTAAAAAGTTTAATTTAACTCTTATTTATATTTATTTTGCTTAAATTCCACAAACTTTCGTTTTTTTAATTATTTTTTATCATAAAAACCAATATATCTCTTATTATAGACAAATGAATAACAAAATTAAGTATATGTATAACAACAAAAGACATTTACACAAGAAAAGTTTCTTGAATACTCAATTTAAAAGAAAAAATGATTGAATATTAAAAATAAAAGGTATATAAAATTATTAGTGTTTATGACAAAATGTCCCACCAAAGGATTTCAAGTATATAAATGCATTCCTTTGGGGACTTGCCTCTTTAGAGCTGGCCACCAAACCCCACTAACTACACCTTCTCATCTTCAACTTCTTGGCTTTTTGAAAGGAAAAAGCCATAACAGCTTCAATGAGTTCCATAACCAAAGCTCCTCTTTCCTCCAACGATGTTCTTTCCTCCGAGGAGAGTGGTTGGACAACATATTTTGACGACTTCTTCAACAACCATGTCGACAACAAATGTTCCATGCCTTTCTCAGCTGTTGCTTCTACCTCCCTTGTCTCTGATGCAGCTTCTTTGGTCGACAAAAAAGTGGTCAGTGCCATACAAGTTCAAGACTTTTCAGTCAATCAAAAATCCAAAATAACAAGTTTCAAGAAGAGAAAAGATGCCTTAACGGCTTTCATTGATGACGCTTTGGAAGATACTGCAACTTCTTCTCTCAATAGTCCCAAGGTTTTTCACTAATTTTTCTTTCAACCTCTTTTTCCTTTTTTTTTTCCTTTTTCCTATTTTTTTTTTTTTTTTTTTTTTTTTTTTTTTTTTTTTTT
>Ga0099823_1006297_pt1 | contig 11963 bp, 8 predicted proteins | sample CowpearedBW_FD_76831 | JGI IMG/M metagenome (GOLD analysis project Ga0099823, IMG submission 76831) | Root nodule microbial communities of legume samples collected from California, USA - Cow pea red BW | ecosystem: Host-associated > Plants > Roots > Nodule | place: USA: California | collected... | reverse complement strand
ACCTTGAAAAGCCTGACCTAAATCTTTATACTTTGCCATTGTTTACTTATCGTGGCCCGTTTGGCCACCATAACCCATGGCCCCCATTTTTGAATTTAAAGTATTGTCCCATTTTACAAACTTTTATGCAATAGGTGATTTTAACTTTTGAATATATTGTGTTTTTTGTTCGCATGGTGGTTGTGATGCTAATTATTGTGTCTCGAGTAATATTAACTTGCAAGGCTGCATTTACTGCAATGTGTTATTTTTAATATCAATTTGAGCTTCTCCTTGTATTGCATTATAGAAGACATTTATTATCCTTGGTCGCATGGTGGTTTTCATGCCATATGTTCCGTCTTTTTTAACCTATATGCAATTGAATTGCTACGTAATGAAAATGAACTTTTCTTGCAAACAACGTTAGTTAAAGAAGCTGACAAAAGAAGATTTTAAATTATTTTACAGTGGAGTTACTTTTGTTTTACCTCGTTTAGTTTATGGAATGAAAGAAATATCAACTGTTCTTCAAACTAAATGACTTTCTGTTTGTTATCTCGTGTTTGAATCCTTGCTTTAGGAACTCCTTATACGCAGCAGTCATACAAAGTCAGCGAATCATTTCCTTTCAAATGGATAAACAAGAAGTGGAAAGAAGGATTCCATGTTACCTCAATGACTACTGCTGGCAGCCGCTGGGGTGTCGTCATGTCCAGGAATTCTGGGTATTCTGATCAGGTATATAAATCTTTCACCACTAATTTTTGGTATTCGGTATTGTATGAATGTTTTAAACGCTGATTGTTGAATTTGTTTTCCGTTTGATGATGCAAGGTTGTGGAGATTGACTTTTTGTATCCAAGTGAAGGAATCCACCGTCGATGGGAGAATGGTTATCGGATTACTTCCATGGCTGCTACAAGTGACCAGGCAGCCTTCATACTGAGCATACCAAAGCGGAAATTGCTTGATGAAACTCAGGAGACGCTTCGTACATCTGCTTTTCCTAGTACCCATGTTAAGGTAATTTCCAGTTATATTAATTGTGTTTGGGATGTGTGCAGTTTTAGCATGCATGTTGGTGTTTGCGAATCCATATTTAGGTTTGATTATTTCTTAATTTAATTTAATTGGACAATCTTTATTATGAATATGGTTAAATTAGATCCAACATTGAAAACGCATAAAAATATCTGAAATTACAGTGATTTGTGAACCTTGTTCTTTTTAATTAAAAAAAAAGGAAATTAAAATCCTAACAGTTTTCTATGGTGTGCCACTGCTGTTCCTTTTTGGTTATCCTCTCGAGTTTTTTGGTACTCTTTCAATTTTTTTGATGGGGAATATTAACTTAGGAGGATCTGGAGAGTACTGATAGCTTTATTGAGAATGATCTTAACCTAGAGAACAACTTATCAAAATAATACAAAGATTTCTATAGGATTTTTTTGTGATGTGGTACTGCTTTGATTCTGTAGGATTTGCCCCCGCTAGGTATTGATATATAGTTTGATGTTTTTGCAGGAAAAATGGGCCAAGAATCTCTACATTGCCTCTATATGTTATGGGCGAACTGTTTGCTAGCTTCTGTGAACATTTGCTTGTATCCCTGAAAAACGAGGCAAAATTATTATGATGAGAATATTTTCATGATTATTAAGTTGGAATGGGTAGGTTTGCTTTTGACCCCATAATCCATTCACATAATTCCCTTCCATATAAAAATTTCGTTTAATTGTATAAAGAAAGAAAAAAGTTAAGGAGAAAGTCAGAATTATGCTGGTGAGAGCATGTTCCCCAACCAACCCGAGCCAATGGTTTACCTTGGCCATGTTTGATGGTGGTGGTTTAAACAATTTAAGATTTTGTATGTAATGGTATAAATTTTTACCAGCGTCAAACTTAACAATGAATTCTAAGACAAATAATGATTTCTAGATTTGCAGAGTAAGTCTTTGCGATCCTGGTCGTAGTGGTGGTCGGTATGCACACTCTAAACGACATAATAATCGATGGGGGTCACTTAGTGCTCCATAGACTTTTTCTTTTGAGTAGTCCTTGTGATTTTTGTGTTAGACTGTTGGTAATGGACTATGGTGGAACCTACCTGCGTTTCAACCCCAGTTATATTTTAACGATCAAGAAGCAACATTATGAAACTTTTAATCTTCTATCTCTTTCCTCTTTACTTTCTGTCTTTCTATCTCTATAATTAGTTAGTTAATCTTATAATACATCTTTCTAAGTTGTTACAAGCATTCTCTTCACATTTACCTATATCCAGAGCCACACCCTCCACTTTGGTACCATCAATCTCCCTTTCCACCACTTATTTTCTCCTTCCTCATCAAACCCTTTGCTTTCTGATATGATACTTAAACGCTTCATAAACACAGGCGTATTAATATGCATTTAGAATCTTAAATTGGACACAGAATAAGAACAACAATAGAATATAGAACTTGAACAAGAAAAGGAACTATCAGCATATGACCCAGTGAATAAAAGAAAATAAGGTAATGATAACTATATGCTTCCCCATAGAATGATGTGCTATTTGTAAAAGAGAATTTTATGCTTCATAGAAAAGCTTTAAGTGTTGAATCGTTGATTGACTTTTAGAAATCACGATAAAACTATAAGAATGTTTCTTTTCACACACAGTGTCGAAAATACTATCAATTCTATATATCTCAAAAGTGTTTTTATAAATGCTAGATATGACTATGTATGCGACAAATTATCATCAAATTCAAATTACAAATATATGAAATTAAATCCTATATTTCCCCAACGATAAAGGAGAAGGAAAATTTGAACTTTAATAATTCAAGTCCCTTGTGAAAAAAGTGCACATTATATCATTTCAAGAGTGATACATAGTGAATTGAGTGTGTAAATTTTTATTGTGATTGGAGAGGTCCGTATTTCTTTTATTACTTCTAATCATTTTCTTTGTTTCTTTGCGTTATTTTGTTTTACTAATCTTGCTTTGTAGAAAAATGTTTTACTAATTCTTCTTCTCCATTTTAATAAGATTGATTAATTTAATTAATTGGTTTTACCCAATCTTAGTTTTGGATGTGATAAACTCAAACCTTGATTTTATAATTTTTAACTAAGGTTAAAAAACCAGTTTTGTCAGGATTTAGGTTAAAACATTGGTAACGTTGGTTTCTATGAATAGGGATAAGAACTATATGTTTAAGTCTCCAACATGTTGATTTAGAATTTCTCTACAAAGAAGTTATTATTAAATAAATCAGGGAATCATTGAGCAATCAAAATTATTGAATAATGATTCAAGAGAATTCCTTGTATAAGGTTAGTGAAATAAATTTTCCATGTCTTTTATTTATTTGGATTTCTTTTACTTAATAATTCTCTTAATTATTTGGGGAAAAATTATTATTCGGTCATCTTATTTTATTTGTTTGAACGATTCAATTAAGTTTCTTAATTTTCATTTGATAGAATTAGGTATTTTTCGTTAGTTTGGTGTCAACGCCAAATCATTCGTAGTAACTTTTATATACTTATTTTTTCGCTTTACATTTTTTATTAGTTTTTTGGCCATGTGTCATATCTTTGTAGCGTCACGTGACACTGGTAGTATCACATGATAATGCTACATGTCTATATAGTGCCACATGTCTGTATAGTGTCATGTTAGTGTTAGTGTCACATGAGTTTTATATTCAATTTAGTCTTTATATTTAAAATTTTGAATCAATTGAGTCTCAATTATTTTATAATGAACTCTTTCCAAAATGAGACTAAATTAATAGTTAAGCCTAATTACAATTTATATATACATATTTTTTAAATTTATACATAAAATCACTTCACTTATTATCAATTTAAATCTTAAACAAAATATCTACTTTAAGCTTATAAATTTTTTAAAATATTAAAAATGTAAATGTAAAATGACACTTCTGATTTTTTAAATTTTAATATTTGAAATTGTAAGACCCACTTTTTCTACTCCTTATATTTAAGGGGTTTGCCCTAATTAGTTGGGTCTAAGGTCATAGGGTGCCCAAAACCCCAAAACCAGCCCTAACCCCCCTTATTCTGCACTTTTCAAAAAAAATAGTTTCTCATCCCTTCTCCCCTTGCTGCTACGTGAGCTTTGCTAGGGTTTTGCTCCCACTCTTCATTGAGCTAGAAGAACCCCATTTTATTCCACGTAAGTTGCTTCTCAACCCGTACCTTCTCTTTTCTAAGCTCTATTTCGTGATTTCCAACAGAGGTGCACGTTGATAACCTCGTTTTTAATCTGTACCACTGTTCCCAACTCTCGAATATGCTCCTGGAGCTGTTGTGCTCGTTGGCTTAGGTGTCAGTGTCTTTGGCTAGCATTTTTCAGGCGAGGGAAGCTAGGGTTCCGCTATTTTAAGTCATTTTCGCATGCTTGGCCTGTTTTACATTATGGGTGCTTGATTCATGTTGTCTGTCGTATGAAAATACATTGCTTGTGCTATTAATGTGATTGAATCTGGCTTGGTACACTTGAGAGCAGGGAAGGTTCTGCTGATCTCGTCCAGGCGAGCTGTTGGTCGCTCAAAATGAAAAGCTCTCGCTTAAGCGAGGAGCTATCGCTTAAGCGAGAACAACTGCAACCCACTTTTCTCTCTGGTTCGAGAGCTCGCCTAAGCGAAGAGCGAGAGTAGTCTCGCCTGAGCGAGATGGGCTAGCTTGAGCGAGACCTCGACGTGTCCTCTGTATGCAGTCTCGCCCAAGCGAAAGCTCTTTAGCCTGAGCGAGATTGACAGAGTTTGTTGGATACATGTATGTTTCACATGATCAAATGATTTATTGCTTTAAACAGTTCAAGTATGATGCCTTGTATGTTCTATATGATATATTGGGATCTGGAATTGATGAGCTTAGCATGATATGTGTATGAAACATGATTGGATGGTTGGTTGTACATTGGCATGAGATTGGTATGCATGATAATTCTATGTTGGGTTGATGATGCATGATTTTGGTATGGTTTAGGATGTAATTCCACGAAGGTTTCATGGTGGTGCTTCATGGTCAGCACGTAATTCCATGAATCTTTTGGTGAGATCTCATAGTGGTGCCTCATGGTCAGAACATAATTCCACGATGGTTTCGTGGTGGTGTCTCATGGTCAGGACGTAATTGCATGACCCTTGTTAGTGGGAGCTCATGGTGGTGCCTCATGGTTAGGACGTAATTCCACGAAGGTTTAGTGGTGGTGCCTCATTATATAATTTACTAAGGATTCAAGTAAAGATTACATTCTGAAACTCTAAGGAGTTAGTTAGTCTCATGTAGAGCGTACTGACTCAAGTGGTGAGAGTAACAAGAGGCCATAATCTTTGGCAGGATAATGACTTTAGATGTTTGAAGGCTAACCTTATGCGTGGTAGGGTGAAACTCATTGGCAATTGGCTCTGCAGAGTAATAGAGGCTACCACAACTGCAACCATCCAGTGAATCCGACTGATTATATGTATCCGGATAATTGAGTCTTAGTGTCTTGTTTGTTGGTCATCACATGCTTGGTTGATTTATGTATCTTTGACTTTTAAGTTGCATGCTCAATTGTATGATAAACCTTTTTCCACTCTAGCTTACCCTTTTTGTTTGCTTGTGTGTCTCGTGTGTGGTTTTCTCCTTTTAGATGATCATCAATTTATTGATATGAGCAGATGTGGGAACTCCTGGTGATCGTAGTGGCGACGGGGATGCTGCATCTTAGTTGGACATGGTTTAATTTTGGGCCGCTGCTGAGCCCACGTTGAAGAGCCATTATTATATTGTAATATCTTGCTTATGAGCAAGCTTTTGGTCATCTGTCGAATCTTTCTGTTTTGGGTTAAGGGTACATTGGGGTGCCTTGGTTTCCTTCATTGAATACTTGAATGACTATGAAATCCTTATACTTTAAGTCTCGTGTCCTTGGATATTATAATATGTACGATGTTTTCTTTGAATAGATTTATCTATTAAATTGGGACGTTACATTTATGGTATTTGAGCAGTTCGTCCTTAGGATGACCTGAGGGTTATGGGTTGGTCATGTCCCATGGGCTTGAGTATTCAAGTTTAGTCGAGTTTATTGGTAAAACCAAAAGTTTTGAGAATAGAAAACGTCTTGATAAAGTAACGAGAGTGCACACTCATGACTAGATCAGAGATAGTTTTTTCTTTCTTAATTCTAATGGTTTGGGGAAAGAAGAGTGAAAAAAAAGGTTCTACAGTCATTAGTTGTTCGAGTTTTCTTTGTATGCCTATGCTTGTCATGTTTGCACCTCTGTGGTTTGTGTTTAGTGTCTATAATGGTAGAGGAATGCAGATTCAGGCTCAACTTGACCTACTTACCCTTACAAGGATTGGTAGGGCCTATGAGACAATCTTTTGTCTCAAAGATGTGAAGATGTAGAGGGTTGTATATCGGTAGATGATGAAAGCTGAGTATTGGTTTAGAGGGCTGAGAAATGATGTTGAAAGTTAAGAAGCAACGCTTTGGGCTGAGGGAGCTGCAAGATCAGGTTCTAAGATCATATACCACAAGTTTTACAAGAAGAGTTGAGTTCAAATATTAGTATAAGAGGAGATATCGGTGCGTGCTCGTGTAGTAAGGTTTGAGAAATCAACTTGGTTTTACATCTTGACAATGTCTGAGGTTTGAAGTGGAACATTGTGGAAGGTTTGAGGTTAAGGGTAGAGACCATGAAGTATAGGAAAAGCAAATATGTAGTTGGAGGCTTATATAAGGCAGAGCTTTGAAGATCAGTCAAGTATGATGATGTTATATGAGGAGGAAGTATATTAGGGGTTATATACCAGATCAATATCAGTAAGAAGTAGTTGGATCTTCTCAGCAATAGTAGTTATCCAAGTCAAGAGTAGAATGAATGTTCTAGGTAAGGTGGCTCACAAAAGAGAAAGGTTTGACCTTGGATATGATATGGACGGTTTCAAGTATCAGAAGAAGAAGCACATAGTTAAGTTTATTCTTGTGGGGGAAGGATAGTTAGTAATGTCACATCACATGGAAAGAGGAAAGGAAACAAAAGTTTTGAGTAGCTAAGAGAGTGTTTGCGATGATTGGTACTAAAGTGGTTAGCATAGATGATCTAATTCAAAAGATACATGTTACAAAGGTGGTGATTAGATTATGATTTTTGGTTTTGCTTAGGGTTGTATACGCCTTTATGTCGCCAGTATGGTAAAGGAGTCATGGTTGTCTGCAAAAAGGAGCTGAGGTTGAGATGGTGGTTTTTGCTACAATTGCGGCCAAGTGAAGATTCGCTCAAGTGTGTTCGTGCTTTCGTGGTGATAAAAGTATTTAAATTCAAACCCAATTTGAATTGTTTCCTTTGCAAGGTTAGGACATAATCTCAATGGTGAATTGATTGTTTTCTCAATCTCATTTTGATGAGCTGGGACAACTAATGAGGTAGTGTTCTTTGATTAAAAGAGATAAGTCAGTGGTTGCATATGAAGTATGGATCAAGCTAAATGGTGGGGGCATAGTTTCACATGAATCAAAGTCTACTGACAAAGGAAAGTGAACAATGAAGCAAAGGATCTCAGTGGTAGAAGAGTTTATAGACGTGTTCTGAAGCAAGTACTAGAATTTTAACCTTGGAGTGGTGGAGTTCAGTTTTGCATTGGTGTTTGAAGAAGAACTTGTGCCAATAGTTCCTAATTGGATGGTTCCTACTGAGAGTTTGAAGTAAATAAGGAAGTGGAGGAGGTGTTGGAGAAGTAGTGGCTTATACTAAGTATAATCACAAGAATGACTATAAGTTTGGTGAATCTTGGAGGAGAAGTTCTGGTATGTCAAATCATTCAAGTGTAAGTCTTGGCAGAGAGAGAAATTGCTATTAGAAAATTTGGTTCTAAAGAGTGAGTGCAATTTTGAGAAAAAGGAATGTTAAGGCTATCAATAAAAAGGAGAGTTTCACGAGTTTTGTAGGTTTTATAGAAGTTTCTCAAAGGTGAGTGTTTCCTTGTCATAGTAGACACGAAAGGATTATCCTTTTTAAGTAAACGAAGAAGTAAGTTGTGTATGGATCAGAGTAGTGCAACACAAAGATGGTAGATAATGCTTATCAAGGGTAAGAGATGCATGAGATGGACTATCTTACTCATGACCTGATGGTTAATGCAGTAGCGAGTTCTATAAACACAACAAAGGTGTCGTTTGTATGATGATTAGTTAATGTGGTTCAGTGATCATCTAGAGCAGGAAACATGAAGTTGCACAAGGGAATTTCGACACAAGAAGTACGAGATGAAAAAAACTATGGTTTTAAGAAGAGGTACCGACCTTGAAGTGAGGAAGTGAGAATAGATGCTTAACCAAAAAAGGGGTTCAAGACCTTGGTTTGTTGAGGTATGAGTAAGAATTTGTGAAGTATAAGAATCTGAGTTGGGAAGTAGAGTGGTGAAGAGGTTTCATTAGTGTAAGTCACTTGACTAGAACGAGTGAGTTTCTCAAAATGGTTGGGAAAAGGCAAATTGGACAATCCTAGTTTGAGATGCAACATAGAGTTACTAGGTACAGACCATACTAGAGATTTCAAGTTGAGAAAATATGTGATTCTAAAGAGATAGTGGAGAAATATTTACAGGGTAGTAGTTTTATAGATGTAGAGGAAGTGTCAAAATTTGGTATTGTCGTTGTAATAGTTGAAAAACCCGGTCTGGAAGTGAGGTAACATTGTTATGGAATTTGTTACTCACTGGTCAAAGTCAACAAAAGAAGCATGATGTTGCTAAGACAGTGGTGGATAGGGTGGTCAAGAATGCTTACTTCTTGTGGGTATGTCATGGAGTCGTGTGTGATCAAGTTAGGTGGACAGTACTTCAAGGAAGGGATTAGGTGATGTCAAGTGATAACAAACATGTTTTAGATTGAGACCCGATGCTATCTTCAGATTTTGGTAAAAAGCCTACAAGAAGTAATAGAGAGCATAGTTTTCTTTCTACCTAATGAGTGAATTTTCGGGATCGAAAATTTTGTTGTTGAGGAGGTTGTAAGACCCTCTTTTTATGATTTAAAAAGGCTTTGGGTCTGGCCTTACTAGAGGGCCCAGGGTCAGCCCACTAGGGACCTCCAGAACCCCCTTTCCAACCACTAACTCTCAATTCTATCTCCTTTACAAAAAAACAGTCCACCCCTTTTCTCCCTTGTTTGAAACAGAAGCTTTGCTAGGGCACAACAATATCCTCCTTTGAGCTTATTGAACGTTATCCTCCGCATAAGTAAAACTCTAAAATCATGCTCTGCTAGGGTCTCCCTTGAGCTTCAATTCCACTTTAACCTCTGCTAGGGTCTTAGTTTTCACCTCCTTTAGTTCTGTTTTCCAGCTTCGTAAGCTGTAATCGTGTCATAGTGCTATTCTTTTGGGGCTTGTTCGTGGGTTAACACTTGTTAAGGTAAGAGAAGCTAGAACTCCTTTTTCTTTGAAATACAGTGTACTTATATTCGTTATGGAATGTGCTGAGTATGTTTGATTGAAGATTGTATTGAATGGGGATGAATTTCATGTTTGGGTATCTATGGGTTAGAGAATTTTAGGCAGTTTAGAATACAATTGGAATGAGAGATATTGATTGTTGCAATTGTTCAGTTTGGTATCATCTATAAACCACTTTGAAATAAGTTTGAGAAGATAAAATTGCTAGATACCAAATTGTGTAGTGTAACATGTCAAAATCTCACAACCAAGAAGCATATGGTGTGGCGCTACTCATTTTTCTACACTATACACTTTTTGTAAAATGAAGGTTCCTACTTTTTTAACCGTTGGATCGAGCTTAAATTTTAACAGTTGATCCGTAACACATGGTTCTTGACTTTGACCGATTGGATCTTGAATCGAAGCTCTATAATGAGAACAATATTTATCACAAGGTCCCTGTAGTTTGGTTGTTGACAACATTGACCTTTGTTGCTTGTTTGGTGCATAACTTTCTCTATAGTTATTCAATTAAGTTGGTTCTTATTGCATTTGGTTCTTGATTCAATAATATTTAATTTGAATATAAATAAATTTTTTTTGGAGTTTTACACAAGCTGTAGTTTTATTTCTAAAATCCCAAATCGTTTGCCTAATGTGTTGTTAAGTTGCATTGGATAAAAGTTATAAGAATTAGTTATTTTCCAAGAGAGACATATGTTGTATGATTTTTACTATGTGTTTTCAAATGCTTGTCTAAGAATATAGGAGATTCTATGGGGAAAATCCCATTTGATTTAATTAGTAGTGTGATCATTGATGTAAAGAGTTAGTATTGAAGGTTTATCCTGATACTCTAATGTTCATTCAAGACTCATATAGAGTGGAATGAGTCATGTGGTGAGAGGGGCATGATGTCCTATCTTTAAGAACAACCACAAGGTTCTTATGACGGTTAAAGGGACTAACCTTGTGTGGTAGGCTGAAACTCATTGACAATGACTTTGCAGGTAGTAGAGGCCACCACAAGTGCAAAAACCACCAAGAATCATACATCAATGTCTAGATCCAGATAATTGAGTTTAGAGTGTTATCTTGTGTGATGAGTTAGTTGATATTGCTTTGCTTGGTGTAATTGGTGCATTGTTCTGCAATTCTTTTGAGTGTTATATATATATATATATATATGTGTGTGTGTGTGTGTGTGTATGTGTGTTTGTGTGTGTGTGTATTTCTTTTTCTTTTTGCAACTAGCTTACCCTTTCTCTTTGTGTTTGCTTCTTGTTTGGTTTTTCTTTTTGCAATGATCACCAATCTTGGTGTGAGCAGATGTGGAAACTTCTAGTGATCGTGCGGATGGCAAAGACGATGGTGTTTAGTGTAGGCATGTTTGTTAACTTTCTTTAGAGCCCCTTTTAGAACTTTAATTTTGTAATTTCTTGCTCTGTGAGCAATCCTTTTGGACAATTATTTAATGTTTAAGTTCTGCTTGTAGCATTGTTTTGTGCCTATGGTACCACTGCTTTCGTATATTTTGGATAACTGTAGAAGGTTGATTCTCATATACATCAGTCGCGTGCTCTAATTTATATTATAATATGAAATGTCTTATCTTAATAGTTTTATACTACTAAATGGGATGTTATAGAAATAATTTAAAAAAAATGTATTTTGTTAACTTATTTATAAATTTAATGTGACAAATAAACTTGCATCTTTTAACTTAATATGCTTTACATCTTTGTTAACTTTATAAATTTAATGTGACAAGTATAAAAATTTAAAAATTATAAGTGTTACTTTACATTTACATTTTCATTTAAAAAAATTTATAAGTTTTAAAATATGAATTTTTTAATTAAAATTAAAAATGTAAAAAATAATAATTTGAATATTTAAGTGGAATGATTTAATGAATGGATTCTAAAAAGTTATTTTGATTTAGTGGAATGATTTAATGAATGAATTCTAAGACCCTTGAATCATACAAGAATCAATACAAGCATAACAATACCACCTTTATAGACCTGGAAAACCATTAGGAACCACCCATAAACTTGAGAAAGATCAAACTTGAATGAAGGTTCTCCCTAGCCTACCAAACCTCTTCCTCCAAGTTTCAAAACTAAGCAAAAATTGCTCCAAGAAAGATCTAAGAGCAATCTCCAATGGCTGCACTTTTGTATGATCAAGAGAGTAGAGAGAGAAAGGGGGAGTTTTCCACAGAATATCCAATGATTTCGCGCTCAAAATGGTAAGTCTACCCTTCTCTCGAGAAAAATAGAACTTATAGTCAAATTGTTAAGAAATTCAACAGGTTGATATTCCAATCAATCGATTGATTTCACTTAACTTAAGTTAAATCAATCGATTAAAAAATAAATCAATTGATTGAATATGTAACAATCACTACAACAATTTATAGTTTAGACCACACTAAAATAGACAACAGCTAAATAAATGTAGCCTAAACATATAATAAACAACATTTTTATAAATGATGTATAAATATCATGAAAGTCCATGATT
>Ga0099823_1006295_pt1 | contig 11967 bp, 7 predicted proteins | sample CowpearedBW_FD_76831 | JGI IMG/M metagenome (GOLD analysis project Ga0099823, IMG submission 76831) | Root nodule microbial communities of legume samples collected from California, USA - Cow pea red BW | ecosystem: Host-associated > Plants > Roots > Nodule | place: USA: California | collected... | reverse complement strand
AGAAACCCATCCCACTTTTTTTCAACTATTGCTTTTAGCACCCATAATTATTAATTGCACTTCTATAATACAATAAAAATACTCAAACACCTTTCACTACTAGACCATTGCTGTCTCCAGGAAAAAAAAAATGTTTTGGAAAATTTTTTCAAAACGCATTTTTTGTGTTTCAAAAATCTCTTTTCAGAATATATTTAATGCAGAAGTGTTCTAAAAAAGTCATTTTGGAAGCATTATATTTGGAAATTGTATTTCAAAAAACTTATCCCAAATTAAATGTCATGCATTTCGAAAATTCTGTTTTGAAAATATTATTTTACACATACCGTTCTAAAAAATTTGTTTCGAAAATCTTGTTACGGAAAGTTTCATAAATATATAATTCTGAAACTACTTTTATGGAGAGTAAAATTGTCATTCCAAGATATGAGGAGCTGCACAAAGAAATTGTAGGGTGCAAGAAGTAAAAACCTACTTTTTTTACAATCCTTCATCTTCGTCAAGAACCAAGTGATAAGGGTTAGAAATAGACCAACCATCAACCTTTCAAACATAACTTTAACTTCAACAACCGAGCTACCATTACTAACACCATTTGCTCCATCACTGCCATAATTGCACTCTCCACTCCTCTCTTTTCATTTAACAAAGAGGAGAAATATTTCAATTTTAAATATGTGTATGTATGCTTTTTAAAAAATAAAAATAAAAATCAAACGATTGGTATGGTCACATAAACCTAAAGAAGATGATAATGTTTATTGCTCTTTGTTCTTACAATTTCTTTATTGCTCTAAAGCAGACTTATTATTTTCATAAAACTTTGGTACCTACAAATTCTATCTTTTAAAATTTGTAGCCTTCCAAAAAAAATAATAAGTATGACAAAAAAGTTTATACTTATGAATTTTTGGATATAAAATTAGTAAGAGATACTAAATTGATAATTTTAATAGACACTTAATACTAGTATTTTAATTATTTGCATATGATGTGTACAGTAAAATCCACTTTCAATTTTAAAATTTTGGGCCCAGTTTTAGCAAATGGTCCAAACCAGTCCCTTGTTTTCTCAATTAAAATTTTTTTTAGCTCCCTTCAGAGCCATTGTTCTTTTCCTCTCTAACTTAGTTGAAAACCTTCCGTGAATCAGATGTTGAATCTGGAGTCTCTGCTTTGTATTCCATAAATTAAACCGAACAGTTCATTCTTCTAACACTTGTTTTCTAAATTTAAATATTTTTTTTAGCTTTCTACTCTTCTGTTTTCTCTCAACTCTTAACTCCCTTCAGAGCCATTGTTCTTTTCCTCTCTAACTCAGTTGAAAACCTTCCGTGAATCAAAGGTTGAATCTGGAGTCTCTGCTTCGTATTCCATGAATTAAACCGAACAGTTCATTCTTCTAATTAAGTTGAACATTAAACCTTCATTGTTGTAGCGAAAATTTCTATAAAATTTTAATTCCTTATTTTAATTTGTGATTAACTGAGTTAATGTTAAAAATATGATGTATGAAGCTATGCATGAATGATGTGACATTATTTTTGACCTGTACTTAATGTGTTTAACTTGAGACTTGAGATGATAATTATTTTGAGATAACATGTGGAATGTTGATGATAAAAGTGTTTGAAGAAAAATTCTTGATGATAGTATGGTTAGTCTATGCCTTGATACAAGAGATGTCTATATAAGGAATGTATTCTAAACTCTAATAATCACTCACACTCATACAAAATTGAGTAATTAAATGGAATGTTACATGTATTATCTAATTCACAAATACTAGATGTGATGAGTCATTATTTTTTCTTATTCTTGACTTTAATGTATCAATCTTGATGGATATTTAGTGTTTAATTGTCTATTATTCATTTATTAGACTTTATTAGACCAGTAATTCGGATGTTAATTATTTTAGATTTACTTAATCTAATTTTTATTTTTTAATTATTTTCAGGCTTCGTGAAGATTTTTGGGCTAAATAGATTTTTTATATATTCAACTAAATAAAAATAATAAAGATAGTTATAATTGTTTATGATTAATAAAACTCTTTATAAATTAAAAATATTAATAATTAGACATAACTTAATTTGAAATGAGAAAGATATAAAACTAAATTCTTCATCTGTTACTTGAGTTATCTTTCTATACCATTATTTTAAAACTTAAAAAAATACACACACACACAGTTTATAAACTTATTTTAGCAACATCAAACAACTATTTCCAAATTTTAACTGAACAAGTTTTCTGAAAACACTTCAAAACGTTTTTTATAAAGGTAATAGGATCATTCTTCCTGCACTCCCATCAAATTTCTCCAATCATCTCGTCAAATCAGATATTTTTTTCCGTAACACTAAACTAATTTTGGAAAATCTTTTCCGGGTTACGTTACGGATAAAAATTCCGAAAGGCTGTGATGGGTGCAGGAAGAAATTTGATGGAGTGCAAAAAGAAGCACCAATTAATAATTTTCTTCCTAGTATTCAACTAATCCACTAATTCTAATAGTCCACAATTGAACTAATCCATTGATTCGTTCAACAACTTACAACTCTGTCCATTAAATAACTAATTTAGTTTTTAAAATATTTATAAAAACAATGAAGTCGTAAATGGCTTAAATAAATCCAAAACATAAATTTTCCTTTTACTAAAATGTAGTTTAAAACGAGACTCACTCTTGTTCTTTGTTCTCCATGTCTTGTTCTCCAATAAGGATAAAAAAAACATAGAAATCAAAGTAATGCTCACTCGTTCCTTTTTTTTTTATGTATATGTGATGTAAAATCTTGATACAAATTTTTTTAAAAAAATTATTAAAAAAACCGAGTGTGGCTTTATATTATACCCATTATTTCTCCAATTTGGGCGTAAAATATTACTATTAATGACATGTTTAATTAATGAATTATTCACTCAATCCTAAGAAATGAATATTAATTACGAATAACATTTGGACGCATTTAAATATAAAGTAAAACTCATTATTTCCCTTATATAAAGTGCTTCTGCAATCTAATTTCACAACAAAGTAGAAATGTGCCGAGAGTGTTCATGAAAAACCTAGGCACGTGTTTTGACACAGCCAGACTTCATCTTTCACCATCCAATCTTACGTGGCACTCCATAGCCATGCAAAGAACAACATTTGTCCACGTGCCTCCTCCACACCTCGTTTGAACCGCTTCCAAACAATTTAAACGACACACCATCGTTATCATCATCATCTTCATCTCACTACAACTCTCCCAAGCGAACCTTAACGGAAACAAAGTTTTGTTACAGTACGAGAATGTCACCACCACCATGGGAAGCTCTCATTCTCGTAGCCACCTACCTTGACCCCAAAACCCTAACCATAGCTTCATGCGTCTCAAAGTCATGGTTCTCTTCCATGTCCTCCGATCACATTTGGAAGCCCGTCTTGACTGCCCACTTCCCCTCTCTGGCCACCCTTTCCTCCGCCGTCGCCTACCGCCGCCTTTTCGCGATGGGCCACGCCGCTGCGGCACGGCGCAGGCAGAGGCCCCCGAAGCCGAGTCTCTCGCTCGAGGACCTTGTCTTCGCCGTCTCCGTCTCCACCAGCCATGGTGTCGTGGCTTCCGGGGTGAGAGCCGGTGATAAACTGCGCAGGGAGGTGGCGGGGGTGTTTCGGTTTGGCGTGGAGTGTGACGGTGGCAACGTTTTGAAGGAGGGAGAGGAGGAGGTGATGAGGGTGACGTGGAGCGTGGTGCTGAAGGGGTGGGGAGGGGTTTTCACGATGGTGGAGCGGGAGGGGAAGGTGAGGTTGGTGGGTGGCGGAGAGGGGTGGTTCTGGGAGGAGCTTCCGGTGCCGGGGTGTTGCTCCGGCGCGGTGGCGAGTTCGTTGGTGGGGGATATGAAGGTGGGGATGTGTGAAGAGAAGGGTGGGAGTGGTGGAGTGAGGGTGGAAGAAGTGAGTGTGGGGATTTTGAGAGTTCTTGATTGGAGGTATGTTAGTGTTGAAGATGGACTTAGGTATTTGCAACATTTTCTTCTCATTAATAATGTAACTTAGATTTGTCAATAATATGTATATATTTTTTGAGGGGATTTTGAGTTTTTCAACCTCTATAGTCAAAAATATATTTTTTAAATCCCAAAGGTCGGGTATTGTGATAAAAACTAAAATATTATTTTAAACTCTAACTATGACATCTCAAACATTAACATAATTTGTGATTAAATCACTTAAAAAAAAAAGAGAGGGAGTTATTGTGGCGTATAAGTTTAAGTATTATATGAAATTGTTAAAAGTTTGCAGGATTAAATTAGGATTAAATTGGGAAAGAAAATATTTGAACATTTAAGAGTGTTATATAATCTTTTTAAGTTAAGCATTGTTAAGATTAGGGTATTATTACACAGGTTTTTGGGATGGTATCACGAAATCTAAATACATAATTTTTAACTATAAAGTTTATAACTAAATTGTAAGAATTTGTCTTTTATATTAAATTGTAAAAAGTTCGAGTTCGAGAGAGTTTATGATATGTCTAAAAAGTTCACGGGAGTTGTGACTAACCATGAACGTTTTGCTTGCAATTTATTTAAATGTAAAATGAATAAGTAAGTCAAAAACTATTTATTCATTAATAAATACAATTTATGAAATAACAACTAGTATCATTGCTATAACACTGTTTCAGTTATAAAATATACTATTTTTAATTAGTTTCAATTGTTATTTTTAAATATAAATATCTTTTGTTTTTTATTATTATTATATTTTTTTATAAATCAAATATATATATATATATATATATATATATTACCTTACATTTAAGATTAATACAGAAATGTAATAAATATTTATAAGATAAAATAAAAAGTTATTAAAAGGATTGTTTAGAAAAAAATAGAAGTTAGCGTCTTAAAAAGGTTACATCGATTAGCTTCTCAAAAAGGCTACAAGTTATTAAAAAAATATTTATCAAAAACTATAAATTACAAGCAAAATATTTTGCTAATAAAAAAAAAAGAAACTAAGTGGGATAATTACGAAGCTCGTGTTTTCCGAAAAATGCATTGAATAGATTGCACAAATCCTCCACTGGAAGACCAGAAAAAATCAGCAATTTCTTATGAGTTGTATTTTCAAGAACCTTAAATATTAATTTTTGTAAGTTTAAGAAGCATTTTTCAAAAGAAGAAGTGACAAATAGGTATTGAGAAAATGTTCTAAGATTCCAAAAAATTAATACTACAAGAAATTGGAATCCAGTGATCTATCTATAAAAGCTTTGTAGATATTTTAATATTGTGCTCATTATTGCCATTTTATTTTAAAGATGGAGATTGTCGGAAGAGGAAAAATATTCAAATTAGATATTATTGGCAAAAGAAAAATTGACGAATGATAGGAGTAACAAAGATAGTTGATTAATGGAGGATTAGTAGATGTTTTCAGAGAAGCAGTGAAAGATATTTAAAAAAATATGGGATAAAAAGTGAGTAATACAAAGGAAAAGGAAAAAAAAAATAATGGACCTTAATTATAAGAAAAATAATTTTTTAAATATTAAATTTTAACAACTTTCTTACTTAAATTATCAAAATTATAGTAGTTAAAAAGGATAATTATAGTAGTTAAAAGGATAATTATAAGAGATTCAAGTTATATATATTATCCATCGTTAAGTCTATGTCTGAAATTTTCGTGTAAAACATTCATTATATTTGGGTGAATAATAAAACTATTTAGTTTATATTAAAAGGCTCAAATTCATAAAATTTTGGAGTAAATAGTTTGTTTTTCGAAATAGCATTTGTTTGCATTGTTAAATACCTTTTTTGTATCTTTTTCTTTGTAAATTATTGATTTAGTTAAAATTGGTATCCGGAGAATATTTAAAATCAGCTAAAAGTGATTGTACTTCAAATTGTTTAGTTAAGAATGACTAATATTCATATAACACTTACATCATATATATTCTGTATCGTTAACCTATTTCTATTTAATAAATTTTGATTAAATTGATCAAGAATTTAATGTAATATGAATGATACGAATTTATAGATGAGCCGATAATCAAATATTAAACATAAATATTTTTTTTTCTTTCTAAGTCTATTAAATTGTTAGTTTAATTATTATTTTGATTTATTTTTTTTAAATGTCAAGTTAATTTTTCAGTTTTTTTAATCTAAGTTTGATCTCAGCTTTTAAAAAATGATACAATTTGATCATTTTGTTAAATTTTTTAAAATAGATCAATGATTTTAACTTATTTTTATCAGATTTCATATTAGAATTGTGTTAATTACACCATTAAAAGAAATCTTTATTAATAGTTTCAATTTTCATGAAATATTAAAAATTTAAGGAAAATGATCAAATTGTATTAATTTTTTAAAAAAGGAAACCAAATTGAAACTGAAAAAAACTAGAGGATCAACTTAATATTCTTGAACGAAAACAGAGTTCAAATGAATAATTAAACCTAAATTGTTTAATATTGATACAATTATTAAATTAAGTTAAGACTTTTGAGTCAACTTGGCCCACCACAGGTCTAAGCCGGGTTGAATTAAAAAAAATTAATACGAACCAAAAATGGACCTGACCCATTAAGAATCCGGCTCACCAACTCGAACATACAAAAATTATTAAAATTATTTAGATTTTATTTTGAACTATGATTTAGTTTCTGGGTGACGGTCTAAAATGAAAAAAATAAAATAAAATAGATTTGTACTTTTTGGATTTTGACATATTAAAAAAAAAGTCAGATTAAAAAAATATTTTTTTTAATTGAATGGGTTTTAATTTTTTTAATTGAATGGGACAATCCATTTAACCAACTAACTCCTACTAGATTGGAATGGACTCAAATTTCTCAAACTCATTAATAAATAAGCCGAATTAGATTAGCTTACTAAATAATCAATCCTTTATTTTTACAATTCTAATTATTGATATGTTATGTGATTTTAAAAAAGAAAAATTTGTTGAACTAAATTTTTAAAATATATTTTGAGAGTGAATTTATCCACTTAAAGTTGTGTATGTATTAATTAGGTGTTAATCTTGTAAAAATATTGATAGTAGGTTTATCAACTTTAAAACATTATTTCATTATTTTCATGCATCCTATTATTTTGAAAAACTACAAAATATTTTAATACATAATTCAATATTTTTTTTATATTTTCCACCAAATGCATACTTGAATTGACATGTATATCTATGAGCACCTAAGGTTTGTATCAAACTTCTAGAAAGTTGTTTAAAGATTATGTATGTCAACTTTCATAATGTAAAGAAAAATTTTATAATCTTGGAACATAGACAAAGACCCTTTATATATGAGTTATTTGTTAGTGATTGACTCAAACCATCACTAGATTAATCTTGTCACAATCTCATTTATATACGTGTGAAAGATAGAAAATAATATGACAATTATTACATCTCAAATTTTCAGATCATGATAAAGATAATATTTTAATTCATTGAAACACATTGTTTGATTAAAAAGGTAGTAATATATATATTTAGAATGGTGAGTAATTTAATTATTTTATCTAGGATGTGTGATAAATTACTGATGTTAAAAACTAAATGAAGCGATTAATATAACATAAACGCGAAACTGTTGTGGTTGTGAAGTAGTGCACTTGTCTTATTTCACAGCGAATCAAATTTCTTAAATTGATTACCGCTTTCAGGATAAGGTAATATGTGGAACAAAGTTTCGGTGTTTCAGTTTTGCTTCGGTCACAACAAAACACAAAACGGTCGTGGGAGCTTTCGAACATAGCACCTTTCACTTCACCGGAAAACAAAACAAAACAAGGGCTTCTTCATCCGCTTAATGGTTATGGCAACTATGGTGTCTGAACATGCTTGTCCAACAAGAATGGTTCATGAAGTTGCATCTTCTTTCAGCTCTAAATGGCACTCTTCTGTGGGAAAGAAGAAGCCGCATGTTCAGCTGTTTCAATGTTCTGTCAGAATCAGAGCTTGTAGTAGTTCTATGGCTAACAACAAGGACATCTACAATCAAGTGGGTCTGTTTCAAAATGCTATCTTTTTTTTTTTGTGTATTAGAATATGTTCTGACTGCTTTTGGTTAATGCTTATGTTGTTTTTGGTCTGTGATAAAGTACCTTTGGTGGTTCAATCAATGTGGATGTGGCTCTTGTTACTATTTATGTTTGTGATTGCCCTTTTGCTTGTAGGGGTGAAATGGGATGGTGGAAAGTCAATGAGTGAGGTTTGAAGAGGTATTATTTGATACAAGTCTTGAAAAATATCACCTTTAATTTGAATTTCACGGACTGTGTTTTCAGTCTGGAACAAGATTTTGATGATGATAACATGATTGTGATTTCAAATAGATATTCCAACCAATGTCACAGATAGTGGAGTTTCAGGCTTGTTAGGTTCAATACCTTTTTGTGTGTCTAATTTCAACAGAACATGAGGACAAGGTCTTAAGAACCGTGTCGATGTGATAAACGATTCACTCATCTGATTATGGGAAATGTCTCTGGGATACCTCTTACCATGTAACCTGTTTAGATAACTAAGTTGTTGGGTTACATGGTATGATAAAAACAGAGAAACTGAAAAAACGTTTTATTATGTACAAGGTATAGCTGGTTACCCATGCCCTATGGGTAATGGTTAAGGGGTAATGCTTCATTTACTTACATGGAACACGTTGGGATGATTTTGTTTTCTTTGTATGTAATAAATGTTATCTCTTTCAGTTAAGACTTTGAAGAATGTTTCTCCTTGTAGTTATCATATATACTTCATGCTAGTTGCATCTATTATACTTAATGGATCTTGCATATCTATTTTCACCTTTCTAAATTTGATGCCATGAAAGTGACTATTATGATGTAGAAATATTCACTTGATTTCTTCTTTGTCCTCATCCTTCTTAATTTAACGGCCCAACCAAACCCTCAGAGAAAATTTTAAGCTAATTGAAGGTTTTTGATAGTTTAATGACTCTTCTGCTAATCATTTAAGTGAAGTGGATATAACATAATGATTCACAATAGGATAGTCTGTTATATTAGCTGCAGGTGACTAGTACTTTATTTCGCTTATTATCTTCATCAGTCATAATAACCATTCAAATATGATCAGGTTTATTTTCTCTAAAAAGGAAAATTGAAGATGCAGTTCTTCGCGCTGAAACATTCACATCGACAGCCTTGGAAATTGAAGAAGCAACAAGGATTAAGCAGGAAGAAATGGTGCGTGATTTTGATATGTGGGATGATCCAGCTAAGTCCAATGACGTCCTTGTCAAGTTGGCTAACAGTGCCAAAGTAGTTGATTCCTTAAAGGACATGAAATACAAGGTGATGGTCTGTTTCCATCAGTTTCATCTGAATTTTCACAGTATTATTTATCTTCTCTTCTATAGAAATTTAATTGGCTAGGTATGAAATGATAATTGTGTAAGTGGGGACTTTGATGCACTGACAGAAAAATAAAATGAAATGCAGCAATTACACTGAAGAAAGAAATGTACAAAGAACACTTCTATGTAGAACATAATTCTAATTATGATCTTTAGTCAGATCGCTGTTCTGTAAAGCTCAAAGATGGCCTTGTGTTTGTGCATGGCATCTTCTCATTCAATCAGAATTATATTACCTCTAAGCTCTAGCTACTGTAAACTTCTGTTGTATAGTTAAACCTCTTTCTGCCTTGGATCCACCATACTTCTTAAAAGTGGTGAATGATAAACCATATGTATAGCTTGGGAAATCACTATTTTGTTAAGGTTGGCTAGAACTTTGCTAACAAGTGAAAATTGTGGCTTTCCTGGTCATATGGCTCAAAACATAACTTTGCTAACACCACTAAAACAAATAATATAGGCCATGCTAGTTTATTTTATTTTTCTTTACTTTTTATTATTTGAAAAGGATATGATTCCTTGTTGTTTGTCCTCCAGGTAGAGGAAGCAAAGCTGATCAATCAGTTGGCTGAGATGAATGCTATTGATTATGGGCTTTATAAACAAGCATATGAAGCATCATTGGGTGTGAGTGATATTCTAGATCAGTATGAGATTTCTAAGCTTCTTAAGGGTCCATTTGATATGGCAGGAGCATGTTTGGTTATTAAAGCTTCACCTGATGACATCCATCCAAAGGTTTGATATGTAATGTTTGAACTTCATTGTGATTATGTTTAACTATAACTTATGAATCTGGTTATTGTAAAATTTTATGCTATTACATTAGTAAAACTTAATCCTGATTATGATGCATTCTAAAATTGATTCTTCACTCCAGCAGTTGTTTTTAAATATAAATGTATATAGTTTGGAAGCATAAAGGTGTTAAATATCATCTTTCGTTCACCTCTTGCAAAGAAGTAGAATTTTTAATTTGCCATTGTGTAGCTGTATCAGTCATAAGTTCCTACTTAGTTCTGTGGAAATCAAATTCCATCTGCAAATCTGTTTTTTCCACTTTAAAATATTAAAATTTCTAGTGTCAGAGTTCTAGTATTGCTTCATTCTTGGAGCAGTAACTAGTACACGAAAGCTTCATATGATTAGACTTATGGTTATTTAGCAAAACCTCATTCATATATATGAAGAAATAACCAATTTTTTCAGTGTTATACATATAATAAACACATATTTCATCCAGACTTTGTGAAACATAGCTTCTGATCGTTTGCTTTATGTTCTAGTTTTTTTTTTCCTTAAAATATTTATGTAAATTATTTCTGTTGTCCTTGGCCTACTTTTTGTGTAAATCAAGCTCTGGGCAGAACAGCTTCTAAGTATGTATCTTGGATGGGCCAAAAGACAAGGTTATGAAGGAAGGATTGTTGACAAGTGTCTGTCCAAGAATGGAGGAATTAATTCTGCAACTATAGAGTTTGAGTTTGAGTGTGCATATGGTTATCTTTCAGGGGAAAAAGGAGCTCACCACTTGATAAGAGGTTCTTCAAATGAATCTTCTCAGCTTGAGGTTTGAACATTTCCGTTCTTCCTATGTAATTGCAAACTGATTTTCCTTTCTTGTGTACTTTGTTTGTTGCATACTATTGAATTACATTATAGAAAAACTCTTTTTGAGAAGAAATTCTTCTAATTCCTAATACAGAGTATTAATCCCTATTCCACTTCATAATATTTGTAATTCCATCAGATAATATGAATACTCTACATAGACATCACCATTAGATTTTACTGTGCATCCATGAACATGTATAGAAAAAACTATCAATATAAATTTTTAATATAATACACCGAAATAATCATAATTATCCATGCATAGTAGAAGATATTGTATCATGTTATATCTACACAATATAACTATGTAATATATTGTAGAAACAGCATTTCAAAAGGCTTGTAAAAAATCATGTTGGATTCTGCTGGATTTGATGAAATATCAAGTAGAGCATCCCAAAGTTGTGATCACTGTGACCTCTCTTGAGTTGCTATGATGAGGATTGACCCATTATTACTATAGTGAACTGGGTTATATTAAAACAATCATTAGAATAACCTTATATATTATGAACTAATTATTGGAATTTGATGAAGTAATTATGTTTGCTAATTCAAAAATTTGCAGGCTAGCTCAGCAACTATAGATGTCATTCCCATGTTCTTTGAGAATAATGCTTGTGATCTTGAAATTGATTCTGAGGATTTGATTATCTCTTCTCCGTCTATCCAAGGGGAAAACAAGAGACAAACAGATCTTTCAGTTTGCATTCAGCATCTACCTACCGGCATAAGTGTCCAATCTTCTGGTATGCATATGTTTGTGTTTCAGATGTTTGCTTATCAGTTTTAGTTCCTTTTCTTCTATCATTATATATATATATATATATATATATATATATATATATATTCATATATGTTTAGGAATATAATAATGAATATATTATATATTATATATAGTTTGAGCTATTTTTTCTCTTTTTTTTTTTTTTTT
>Ga0099823_1006290_pt1 | contig 11974 bp, 4 predicted proteins | sample CowpearedBW_FD_76831 | JGI IMG/M metagenome (GOLD analysis project Ga0099823, IMG submission 76831) | Root nodule microbial communities of legume samples collected from California, USA - Cow pea red BW | ecosystem: Host-associated > Plants > Roots > Nodule | place: USA: California | collected... | reverse complement strand
TTAAATAATAATAATAATAATAATAATAATAATAATAATAATAATAATAATAATAATAATACAAAATAAGTCATGTGGGTATTTTAAATTAAGAACGGAGAAATATTTAGTTTTTATATTTTTTATTATACTAAAATTGAAAATTAATATTTTATTTTTTTATTGTCAAATGATATCGATAAACTATTTTTTTGTTTATAAGAAGTTCATGTAACATCCACACAACATCGGATAATGCACATTTGCATTGAGTATTCTCACAGCAATACTTGATCCACACGAAAAAAATTAAGATTTACAATAAATATTATTTATTACTTTCAAACACATGTTAGAAATTAAAAATAAAATTTTCAAATTTTAAAAATTGTAAAATTGAAAATTTCTTTTATAAAAAACAACCCAAATTCAAATCTTAAAAAAATGCATTAAGTATTTCCCAAATAAAGGAGGAGGTTTTAGAAACAAGTTGAAGCTAAATAAATCTTCAAATTATCCCTTTTTTTTTTATATGTTTATGTGTTCTATCCTAATCTTTTTGTATAACACGCATGGTTTGGCTGCTCAGTGAATAGAAAACATTACGTTAGCAATGAATATTCTAAATAGCATTTTATATTACATTATTATTGTTATTATCATTATTTTATTTAGATTCCAGGATTAGGTTTATGTGCTGTATAATCCATCAAAATAAAGTCAAATCCACGCATAGTTTATTTTATTCTAATCAAGATTAGGATAATACGTTACAATATTTGAAGCTTCTTCAAATGAAGGCTCATAATTGGATATTATGTACCTATGTTGTGTTATATAATATGCTCAATTAATCAAATTAAGCAAACATTCAAATCATGTAAAATTTCGGTCTAGAAATGGAGAAACTCAATACTGTCAACATGTTGACTTTTGTTTATTTTAACTCAAAAAAACTGCACGAAACAAATTTGTGTTTGCCCTTTTCCGAAGTGAGTTTAAACTCATGAATCATCTTAAAGTCATTTTTTCTCCACTTTTAAAACTGGATGGAATCATGGGCATGTGATGGTCCTCACAATGGATATTAATATTAAATTTTTATCTCATTTCATCGATTAACAAATATATACTTATACATGTATTCAAATTTTTTTAATGATGTTTTAATATGAATTAATTATTCTTTATAAAATAATAAAAAGTTATGATAAAAATAAAATAATATTATTAAATATTTAATATTCAAATAAGAATATTCGATCTCAAATATTTAAAAATAAATTATAATTATATATATTTTAAATTAAAATATTTATTAAATTTACAAGTTAATGTTACCTAATTGTTAAAAAAACATTTTAAAAAAATATACATAAAAGGGAAAAAATATTTAAATTAAAAATTATTTTAAATATATATCTACTTCAATTTTTTAAAATTATAATGAAATCTTATTTATTAAACTAATAAAAATTATAATACTCACTTGATCAAAATCACACAAAAAGTAAATAATTTAATATAATTAAAATTTAACATAGATTTTATATTTTTTTGAATTTTAATATATGTTTGATAATGATAAAAAAAATCATACATTTATATTAAATTATTATATTGTATACTAAATAAAATTTATTATGAATGACTTATTTTTTACAATAAATTGTTTTATTAGTAAAAATTTGTCATTCTTATTTTGCTTCAAACCTCCCAAATAATTTTATCAGTGAATATAAAGTTTACATAGGTCAAACCAATCTCTTCGTTAATTCCAGCAAATGGTTTGGGTTATATATATATAATAGTAATCTTATGCATACAAGATTTCACACTACTTTTATTTCAAAAATCATAAAATAATGTGATTTTAAGTGTTTTATCTTATATAATACTTAACTTTATTTATTTTATTTAAAATGGGACTTTTGTCTCGTATCCGGACTATTCTCAACACACACAGTAAGAAAGAATAATACATTTTCTTTGGTTGGTTATAAGATTTGAAGGTCATATCATCACTGGTCAAACGAGTGGTGGCGTTGATGGTATTAACATATATTAGTACTATGACAATGGACAAAAAGGCAAAAGGAAACAGTGATAAACAATGTACAAAACTGACCATAATGTGAAGAAAAAATAGAGAAGTTGTTATCTAGCTGAGGGTAGGCAAGTATTTGACAAGTCAGGGCTCTCAATTTCTAGAAAACTTGCAAGCAAAGTCTTACGCGAAGACTGTGGCTTTGAAGCTCCTGAAGATGATAACTTTAGTTGATTTTCTGTGCCTTTTTCAATGCTAGAAGCATCTTGTATGGCCAAAATGACCTCTTGCATTTTGGGCCTGTGGGCACCGTGTTGTTCTACACATTGCATAGCAATTTCAGCAACCCTCCAAACTGACTCAGTTTTGGCATTCCCCACAAGGGAAGGATCCATGATGCTTATCACATCTCCTTTACGAATCAAGGATCTTACCTGCAAAACACGGCATCAAATTATGCAACAACATTTCTAGGAGCTACTGGTTGATTCTTAATCACATTTTGTTGTTGCACATGTTCATGTTTCAGCTTCTGGTATGACAAACTTTGTTAATGCTATTTTCTAATTGTTGAGAAAAGGGTAACATTATAACATACATACCCAGTGAACGATATTCATTTCAGGACCATAGTCTTCTGAAGATACAGGTTTTTTTCCTGATATCAGTTCCAGCAAAACAACTCCAAAACTATACACGTCACTCTTTTCAGTCAATTGCTGATTTGCGTAGTACCTGTTGAGGGGTAAAAGTAAAAAACCTAAGCTCTGTGTTTTAAGGAGAAATGATGTTTTGTTGAACATAGACACATGAGAACCATGGCTTACTCAGGATCCAGGTAACCTACAGTTCCCCTTGCAACACTTGATATGTGTGTTAAATCTTCTTCAGCAAGTCTTGAGAGTCCAAAATCTGACACTTTTGCTCTCATATTGATGTCTAAGAGAATATTGGTTGTCTTCACATCACGGTGAATGATACTTGGATTGCATCCTGTGTGTAAGTATTCAAGACCTCTAGCTGCATCTTCTGCAATTCGAAGGCGAGCTAACCAATCTAATTGCTTCTGGTTCGAACATTCTGTCAGAGCATTAGAATTTATGTCAGATCACAGTTTTTACAAGTAGGTAAGTAAATGAGCACCAGGGTGTGGAATTAGACCGTGAATGTACTCCCTTAAAGTGCCATTGTGCATATACTCGTAAACCAGAATATGCTGATATTCTTCTTCACAGTATCCAATCAGAGGAACCAAGTTTCTGTGATGAATTCTTGATAAGAGGGCTACCTGCATTTGTGACTCTACAATCAATGGGATGAAAATTGACATCGTTGTATCTTTAACATTGAGAATGCTGTGCTTATGAAATTCAAGGACCACAATCCTTTTGAATGAATGCAGCCAAAAATCTAAAGTAGAACACTAAATGATAGATCATACAGAACCAAATCTCATTCAGAATTCAATTATGGAAATTCTACCTCATTTACAAATTGCTGGTTTCCATAGCTTGATGGATCGGTCATGGTCTTAACTGCCACCTCTTTTCCATCACTCATTTTCCCATAGTAGACAGATCCAAAGCTTCCTTTGCCAATTTTCTTTGAGAAATTATTAGTAGCTTCTTTCAACTCAGAGAGTGTAATATAGCAAGCAGTACCTTCATCCATTAAATTTCCACCCCGACCAAATGAGTATCCTGTTAAAGGTTTAGTACTGCTGCGCCCAGAAATACCTGCAAGGCACAAGAATGTTTTTATGGTACAACTTCATATTTTTCAATTTACAAGTATCAAGTGCACTAACCCTTTTCATCTCGTTTCTGTCGAGAAGTTTTTCTCCGCAGATTAAGCAATAGAATCAAACTTGCTAAGAATAATATCAATAGAATCCCTAGTACTCCAATGGAAATTCCTAGCATCAACTGAAAATGCTTCTTGCTCCCTTTATGCAGTTCGGGGTTATCATCAAAGCTTGCAGAAAAAATAAATATCGGTTACTTCAATCTAGATATTAAAGCCATAAAAAGGATCCTCGTCCTACCATATTGATTCAAATTCAATTGGGTGTCTATCATCTTCACTTAAGTTGACCTAAAACTACAAAAAAAATGTTTTTGATGTGGATACTCACTTGAAAATTATTTTGCCTGACAGTAACCCTGATGGTATTACCCCACTAAAAGAGTTATTCTGTATGAACCTGCCACAGATACAGAGATGAGAATGATTATAACAAGTGTTTGAAGGGTAACAATTATGTTACAAGGAAAATGCTTCAAATTCCCAAAGTATAGATGATAAACATGGATGATCAAGTGGTGCATACAGTGCTTGTAAACTTGGTAAACTACCCAAGTAAGATGGTAATGGACCAGTCAATCTATTGTTCTCCAGATGCCTGCATGTCATTAGTTGAAAAATTGAGAACAAGAAAAAAAGAAACATATAATGCTATTTTGATTCCACCACAACCTTTCCATAAAAGATTTTATAAGTGAAACTAAAGAACTTACACAATCTTTAGATTCACAAGATTGCTCATGTCAGGAAGTTGTCCTGTAAGCAAGTTCCCGTCTAACCACCTAAGAAAACATAATGAATTACAAAAGAAACAATATCTAAAAGAAAAAAACTTCTATTCTGAAGGTGATTGATTTACTTACAGTTCTGTCAATGATTCCATGTTGTTGAGATCCTGTGGGATTTCACCCTTCAGATTCCTTCTTGACAGGTTTCTAATACAACTTATAACAATTAGTAAATATTTGTACTACTTGAAATTCTAGTAAATATTTTCCATGGCAAAATGGCATGCAAACTATTGAAACATTTCATGATAATTTTCAATCATGCTTCTGCTTATTTGGTTCTGCATATATAATTATCCTAGTATCTTCCATTCTATGATACCAACTTTTGCAATTCAAAACTGTTGTGTGCATAAACTCTGCTGTCAGAGATGACTTCATTCACAGAAATGACAATTCACCAGATTAGGAGCTACCATAAAAAAAAAAAAATCAACAAAAAAGGTATGGAGGTGTTACATCTTTGTAATTCTTGGAGGTGTAGTTGTACTACAATTTACCCAGTCCCAGGTTGTTGGAACGCAGGGATCACCTTCATTCATCAGCACACTTCCAGGTGATAAGAAATGAAACGCATTTACAAAATTTGCTGCAAAATAAGAATATGGTTAGCAATCTGTTCAGTCAATGCAGCAATGCAATCTTTTTTTTATCAAACTCTAATTATTTTATGTAACATCTTGGACGAGCAAGAATATATAAATTTTACACATTATAAAATGATATTAAGAACTTACAATCTTGTCTGTCAGTCTTCGAAGCAATTTGCACGTATTTGCTTATTTCCATTGCATTCAGAATAGGTCCTTGAGTAGAATCCCGGGTCTTAACAAAGGAGAATGAAAGCACAAACTCAAGACTCACGTTCATATAACTTGGTTCATAAAGAGTGTAGGTCCCATTGGCATTCTCAGCTATGTTCACCACTGCATTGCTGTAGTCAGCTATGTAAGGTTGCTCCAATTTGAATTTTCTAGTCTCATTATTAGCCAGATCTTCAATCTCTGCAAAATATGCATATGCTCTAGCATTTCCAGGGAAGTCTTCCAGGTTTAGTCTATAGCTAAGTGCTCCTTTTGTGCCAACAACTGCAGTTTGCATCACTTTAACAGGTGGGTATTCTCTTGTCTCTATTTCTATTTTCTTTGTTGTATTAATTCTTTCAGTTCCTGGGGCCACCCCAACCAGATAGTTTTGTCTTTTAACAAGATCAGACTCCCAAATTCTATCATATGGATCATCTGGGTACCTGACTACATCCTCACTTGGAGCACCAAAGTTAATTCTTGCAGCCACTTTCAAGAAGAAACTGCTCTCAAAATCTGTGGCATACATAGAAAGATTCAAGGGCCTTAGTTCAAGGGTAGATATGAAGGGAGAACCGGTGGTAGCACAGCACACGCAAACATCAACAGAGTTTGAGGGTGCCCTGAAGATCATTTCCTTCACATAAGTTCTTGTGGCATCATATATTGACACAGTAGCCCATTTTGTTGCATCCAAGTAGAGCTGAAACTGAGGGTATGTGTCACCATCATCCAATATACCATACTGAAACGTTGCTCGCACAAGATACCTTCTTCTCTGCTCAGAGCCAAGTGTGTAACAGTATTTTCTGCTGTCTATCGGAAAGTCTCTGCGCCTCTGATACTGAACCTTGTTTTCACTACGATTTTGTACCAACACTGATTTCCCATGTTTCATCATCCCAGAATCTGATATCCATGAAAGCCCCGTTCTTTTATCAGTGTAGTTACTTGTCCCTCCACAGTCAATACTGATAAACTCTGCACCCCAAATCAATAATCTCACAAATTTAGAGCCCAACAAAATTGTTCTAACTTTTGGTGTTGTTCTTCAGTCAGAATCCGAGTATCACTTTAATACAAACATTTAATGCGCATATTACAAAGATAGAACTTCAGTTCTGATTAGGAAAACAGAACTGAAAGCACTTAAGGGATTGCATCTAAATATTGTTCCTCTTTTCAAAATGACATGATATTTTGCAGAATAAACATGCTCTATTTAGGAATTCCGTGTTCATGAAAATGAGTTATAGTTTTTGTAATACATGGTTACTTGAAGTGAAATAGAATTCAGAGCTAACTCCTTGACTTGTCTGCTAAATAAAACATACCTTCAAGTTGGCACAGCACATGTGATCTTAACAGAAGAAGAAGCGTAATCACAAAAAGAGAGCATAAACACATTGTATTTAGGAAGAGAAGCTAACGAATTGCATCAAGAAAATTTGGTGATGGACAAAATGAACCGCTTGTTGTTTGAACTCAGCATCACAACCAGCTTTCTCCCACTAAACTTTAGCTTTTTTTTTACTATTGATTGTTCATTCACGTTTGTTGTATCTTTATCTGATATAGGAATCTTCTTTTTCTTTAAGAAAATGACTTCATGTTCCCTTATCTTTTTCTCTTTCCCTCGAAAAAAGAGTGACACACAAGACACAGGCTCAATCAGTGAATCCAAGAAGAAATGTGGAAAATTAATATCTTAGCCCACTGATTTGTTTTCACTGAGGAAGAAAAAACACACTAAACAGGACTAATTGTATAGAAAAAAATTTGTCTTGTGGCTATAAGACAACATGAACAAAAACAATGAGGGGTTGCTAAACAGAATGCATCAACAATTCTGCATGAACCACCACGTTACGGTAAGATCCACGTCTTTTCTTTGTTATTAAGTTTCAGAAATTTTTTGGACTGAAATTGAAACTTCCCTTCTAATATATTGACACAAGTTGGTTTATAGAATCAGTTTTGATACCACTTGTTAGGTTATAAGAGACTTGAACCAAACCATATAAGGCACTGACACCACTCTCAATCCAAAACCTTAAGACAATAGGTTTATGGGTCTTTATTTTTATATAGTGCTCTATTTTCTTATTTCTGATCGATGTGAGACTTAGACTCACATTGAATTCCTACCATGATATAAACCCTTTCTAATTTAAAAACTGTGTTGGACACAGCCTTAACCGTGCCAAAAGCAAGGGCCAAAAGCCAAAAGGTGGAAAATAGTGCATGATTAGAATGAAGGGTGATTAATTTATGGGTTTGTGTTCCTTAATTTGTGGTTTGTCAGACTACATAACATAATCTTATGAATGGTGCAACTTTAGACCATGTTGTTCTTGTCTTTCTGACTTTTGAAGCTTAAAAAAATACACAAACATTTTTTGATATCCTCAAGTCCAGATTCTCAACTGAATTTTCGTGCTGTCGTAGTCGAGTCCAAATTCTCAATTGAATTTTTGGTATTGTTATCTACGAAGTATTAAAAATATATTGATATTATTATTTTAAAATTTCTTTACTATATTTTAAAACATCAAAATCAGTATTTTTTTCTATATTTTAAAAATACATAAGAAACAATTAAGAGAAATGCGGCAGAGAATCCAAATTCGCAATAAATTCAGTGGTCCATGCACAGATTTATTATTCTGTTCTGTCCTTCAAATGAAACCATCCTTTTTCATGTTTTCCCTGGTGAAAGTAGTATCAAATTCTGCATAGGCTCACACCACATTATGGAAAAATAAAGTCCACAATTGAAACAGATGCTTATGCTATTTGTGCAAGTGGACAAATTAGAATCAGTTTTTTTCAATCTTCGCTGGGATGAATAAAATCAGAATAATGATCCTTTCATAAAGTTTACTATATGAACTAACTTTTCTCTTATTCCATGTGAACTCATCTAAAACATTTAGAAAAAGTTTCCACTGATTTTTTTTTCTTCCTTTTTTACTCAGACTCTCCCTGCTGCTAACTAGAGACAAGTACAGAACACTAACACTGTTGTATTTATATACTTTTTCCACATGGAATTTGTAACACAGAAAGAGAAATGGAAAGAAGAAAAAGAAAAGCCCGTGATAAAATAGTTTGAGTAAAATATTCATCACCATTAACCTATTGTATCTTTAGGATAAAGTTAATGTCGATTCTCCAAACATAGATTAACAAGAAAAAAATAGAGATTTTCATTAAACTTGTACTTTTTTTTCATCTTCTAATTATACGATGAAAAATAATATCAACATGAATTTTATTTTGTTTTTATTTTTTGGAAATATGTATGAGAAAGTTTATCCAAATATGAAAAAGATGGTGAGTTAGGAAATGATTTTTTTTCTCTAATTCTGGGATTTGGACTCATAGAATGGGCCGGATCTCTAAATTGATTAACAATTTCTTTTCATTTTTTGCTTCATGTACCCTCATAATTATAACTGCACCGATCTTGAAAAGGATTTTCGAAATAAGATTTTCAAGATATGAGATATATTTCTAGTTCAACCATTGATTACTTTTGTTACATTCAAAATTTTTAATCACTTTACACATTTCTTTATCTTTCTTCTTTTTGGACCAAAGCTAATATTTTTTAACCATCAATCATGATAATTTAAAATAGTTAGGTTAATAGAAAAACTACACTTCAAATAATGATTCCACAAAGAAAAAATTAAATTAAAATTATACCTTTATTCTAATTTTTCTATAAAATTTCAGCGTTTTGTTTGTAAACATGACTAGTATCAATAAACATGACTTCAATCTATTTCTAAAAAAAGTTTAAATTTTATTTCTAAACAGAAATTATACAATAATTAAAAAAAAGTGTACTTCAAAGTACCACTTTAGCATAAAAGTTAAAGAAATTGTATTTGAAAGCAAATTTTGTTTCTTTATGAAGTTGTCTTTTCAAGTAACTTACCATGTATTTTTGTTTAAATTATCGAAATTGATAATTTTGAAAAAAAAATTAGACGTGGAAATCGCAAATAAAATTTAGGATGTACAAACATAACGGGCCATTGCAAAATGTCAACGACTTGGCCCATAATGGGATTGATGTGATGTATATTTTTGGAACCTTATATTTCAAGGAAAATCTATTAAATTAAATATATTACCTAGAATATCCATAAAAGCTTGTATTTATATAGAATTAGTACAATAAAGTAAATTTTTAAGTTTCGTGATTTTCTATTTTCTGAATTTATTTTTTCAAAAAATAATATCATTACTAATCTCTTTTAAAATTTAATTTAAAGTAAAAAACGTAATTTCTTTTTTTTCTTTACTTAACGTAGTTATAATTTTCAACTCACTAAGTAAAATTCTGACTTAGATTACAATACTTGGCATATTTAACTTATTATTATGTTATTATATAATCAATTCAGTTCGATTTTTAAGCATTCTTATAAGAATACTAGTTAAGAAATTAAAAAGAAAGTCTATATAAAATACTTAAAATATATCTCGAGTTAAATATGTTTTTGTCTTTAAATTTTAGTGAATTTTGAAATTAGTTTATTTTAAAATTTTGATTCAATTTAATCTTTCATTTTTTAAAATAAATGAATTTAGTTCTTTTAATCAAATTTAATTAAACTTATTTGACATTTCAAACGCGTTTCATAATAATATTTGATTTAACATCAAAGTAAAATGTGTCAAACAATATAAAATATTCAAATACAATTATAAAATACATACAAAATATCAAATAAACCAAACAAAATTTAATTAAAAGAACTAAATCTATATATTTTAAAAAATAAAAAAATAAATTAATTTAAAATTTTAAAAATTAACTATTTCTAATATTCACTCAAACTTAAATTTTAAAAGGATAAAAACATATTTAAAACTACAATAATAAACAACCCTGGCACTTTTAATTCTAAAAACAGTTGTTCTCTCGCTTTCAAATATATTCAGACGATGCGTTTGGTGAAAATAGATTTTGTCTTTCTCGTGACCTCTCTCCACTTGCAAATTTTCTGAACTGTTTTGACTCTGAAAATGGTTTGAAGAAGATGCAGAAGGGTGTGTATGGTGGCGTGTGGCTTTAGCTTTTGGTCCCTTTCATGAAAAGAAAACGAAGTCACGGTTGCAATAGCAAAATGGTGGCAGCAGCAGCACCATTAATGTTCCCTGTAGCAGAAAAATGAGAAATGAACAAGTAAAGAAAAGTAGGCAAAACATTTAATAAAGGGTTCTAAGGAACAACGGCACAAGCTCTAGGATTATAGACTTCAATTGTGTTGTGCAAGACTTTGTCTTCTAAATGAAAATGTCAATGGTAAAAGCATGGAACAGTGTTGTGCAGTTGAAGAAGCAATTAATGAAGAAAGAAAGAAAGATAATATGTGACTGAAGCCACTCTTTTCTTTCCTTACAGTTTGCAAAGTTTGAAAATTAAGCAACCTACTCTCTCACCTTCCTTTTTAAGACATATCCCTTCTTCTTCTTCTTCTTCTTCATCATTCTAATTCCATGCTTCAAATATTCTCTTTGAATCTCATTCACAAAGGCTCAAACCCTTTTTTTCTCTTCAAAGTTTCTTCCTTTTTGCTACATTTTTCTTGTGGAGACTTATAAATGTGGCAAAATCAGCCCAATCATTCTTCTTACACTGATTCTGTCAAGACTCTTGAAGATGATATACAACATGCTAATTCCTTGTAAGCTCCTTCTTTCATTTCATTTTATAGCCATTTGGCTCTTGTTCTTTCCCTTTTCATTTTTTGGATGACAAAGGGCTACAATATCATTGAAATGTGTTTGGTATGATTAGAAATTCAAATGTAGGATATGAGCACCGTGTAAAAACCTATTTTTCAAAGGTCTTAGGTTAAAAGTAGTGAGTATATGTTTGATTTAATGTTATGACTACATGCAGAATCCCCTTGAAAGGAACCCATTTGTGTGTTACATGCAACTGAGAAATGCATGTTTGTCCTCTGTCATACCAATATGTTAGGAAGATTTTTTTACTGCTAATCCAGTTACATAATCATATTTAGCAAGTTTATTGAAACTTACAATAGTTACTAAGATTTTTCATTGTCATGTAATTACAAATGCATTGGTTTATCTATGTCTACAGTAATTATCATGCAAGTCTTTTCATCAATGCCAAAATTGCATAGAAAAAAAACTCTGATATAGTGGGTTTGGCTAGGCTATGTTTATGACAGTTGAGCTAAGCTAACATATGTTCATGAACTTTAAAATTAATGCAGGGCATTGTCACTTCCTGGAGATTGTGATGGGAACTATTTTCAGATGAAATTATCTTACAGCCCCTTTGCACCTCTTTTCTTGCACTTGATTCAATGGTTGGATCTTAGTTGCACAGATACTTTGCCTCTGTATTTGGGATTACTCCACATACTTATTTTCAATGTTAGTCACTGCTATCATTCTAGATAACTTCTCTGCATATTACGAATATAGACAAATCAGAAAAATATTACTGATTGTGAACTAAGTCATGAAGATTCATAACAAATTCAAAAGTAAAGTCG
>Ga0099823_1006286_pt1 | contig 11976 bp, 8 predicted proteins | sample CowpearedBW_FD_76831 | JGI IMG/M metagenome (GOLD analysis project Ga0099823, IMG submission 76831) | Root nodule microbial communities of legume samples collected from California, USA - Cow pea red BW | ecosystem: Host-associated > Plants > Roots > Nodule | place: USA: California | collected... | reverse complement strand
AGTTTTTTTTTTTCATAACCATGTTATTTTTTTATACACACTTTTTCATCTTTTTTCTAAATTGTTTTCATTTTCGTAAAATTCACTCAAAATCTTTAAAATATTTTTCCTCATAATATAACCTTAGTTACACATTATTGTTTTGTGTAATTATTCAAATAAAATAAAAATTAATGATAAAGAGAATAAATAGATAATAAAAATTGTTTCAATGAATCAAAATATTATTCAAATCAAATAAAAACTAATGATTAAAAAGAATAAATAATACAAGTTTTTATTTTACTCACTCAATTGAGGCTAAACACTTAAATTAGAAGTCAAATATTCTTCCGTAAACAAATGTATGACCTAAAAAGTATTTAATTTAACAAAATTCAGAATAACATTTGTTACATCGAAACAATTATATCATTATTTTTCAAATTTTCGACTATTCGATATATATGATCAGTTTTTCTATATTTTAAAAGATTTTTTCTTTTTATCATATTCTTAATTATTATTTTTGTTCTTTGCTCAACTTTATATGTTGTTTCAAAATATTTATAGGAGGCACATTTAATCATTATGACTTTTTTAATATTTTATAATTATTATTTATTTTATCATATACACTACTATTTAGATGGTTTTTTACATAATTATTTTTGTTTTCTAATTCATTATAGTAAGTATAATTTTTCTATCAAAATGGTATAAAGACATTTTATTTTTATAATACTATAATTGCATACATATCTTTTTACTAATATGCAACATAGATTAAATATTTTTGTTTTCTAATTCATTGTAATAAGTATAATTTTTCTATCATAATGGTATAAAGACATTTTGTTTTTATAATACAATAATTGCATATATATCCTTTTACTAATATATTAAAATTCAAAAGAAAAAAATTATTTGTTTATATTCAAATAGATTATTGTTGTTATGCTTAATTTTGTGTCTATACTATTTCATTCAAATGGTGTATTAATCTTTATTGACATAAAAAAAAAAAACCCATTAGGATTTAGATGTAATAAGTGAAAGTATATTTAAGATTTTTTTTAAAATTTGTTACTTGTTTTCTTTTTATAATTTTCAAAAATAAATTTTAACTTATTTCATTTGTTCTTATTTCTTCCTTCTTTTTTTTGTCAAATTTATTACCTATGTTAATTTGTAGACAAGATGAATACCAAACTTAAAATTTTACAAGTATTAACCGCACAATTTTAATATCAATCTATTATTTTTCGAGATATCTGAAAAATATGTTAATTGATATTTAAAACAATAAGAAAATACATATATAAATGAATATACCTGTTACACATAAGATTTAGAAAAAAAATTATATTCATTATATGTGAGTATGAAAATGAATTTTACTCTAAAATTTGAGATGAAATAATGAAACTAGCATCCACCTATCATCATCCTACTCCTTTGTGTTTGAGATAGTCAAGACAAGCATCCAAAGATTGCACAAGAAAGGAAAAAGATAGAAATGTGTTCAGGGACAAATGGAAAAAGGGATAAATGTATTTAACAAACAAAGGAGACAATCTAACTTCAAACTAAAACACATAATAAATAATAACTTCTCATCAACCAAAGAAATCACGCATAATTAAATATTGACTTAAATATCTTTTTCGTCCTCATGTTCTTAGTGTTTGTTGCGGTCATTTTGACAAAATGTTTAAAATGATCCTCATTTTGACAGAATGTTTAAAATGGTCCTCATTGTATAGGTGACACTGTTTGTATTAAGTTGCATTAGGATGTGTTACGTACTGTACAGATAGTTTCGTTACTAATTTAAACGGCGTCACTGACAAAATAAAATATGAATTGCGAAAATAAAGATTATTTTAAACATTCAGTAAAAATGAAGACCATTTTAAACATTCTGTCAAAATGAGGACGAAAAAGGTATTTAAACCTTAAATATTTTTCTCTTTCTCAACAATTTGCCTCCTATATTCCCCTTTTTGACCCGATTAGTACCCATATATTTTGAATTTAACAAGTTTAGTTCATCAACTTCATAATCTATAATCCTTCGGTTCTTATTTTTCTTTTCCAAATTTATATAAATTAAATCAATTTGTCGTTTTCTCAATACTCAAACCAAAATATCAAATTTTGCTAAAAATTAAATCTTTATACACACATTGCATGTTAAAAATCTTTTAAATTTTTGTTAAATTTAAAAGAGTTAACTATATTTTTCTTCCTTAAACCATTGATTCAAATTGTATTATATTCTTACTTCAAGGAATGTATTAATTTTGTTTGTTCATATTTCTTATAAAGAATGTAAAATGTCATCGACAGTTTCTCTCTCATGCAACTTTATCTTTAACGGTGGCAAATCTAAAGGTGGGCTTGGAAATCATGACCATCCAAGCTAGAAAAATCTCAAATGCAATTAAGTTACCAAATTACTTTTAATCTCTTGACAGAGTCACATGGAGCAAGGACGCGTTTCCGTAAAAGAAATTACTACACATTCTGAGAAGCTTGAGTAAACGTAAAATAATGAACTATCAATAAAAAATTGTATTGAAAAAAATTCCGCAATTACAGGCAAATATCTTCAGCACCTCACTCCCCAAGCCCCAAGGCAGGCAAGGGATTCTGAAGGCAATACTATAAAATAAATGGACCATAGCACACCTATTGACAGGATGTTTTCCAAGATCAGATTTTTATATCATTCTATATTGACTACCTTCACTATTGGTCACAATCTAACCTTACAACATGCCCTAAAATAAAAGTTTAATGCAAATATTTACACACAAATAGGCTTACAAGAGAAGTGGGTACACCCCCAAAGGTTGAATTTGATGGTAAACTTTCTGCCAGCCGGGATATACCCATGAATAGAACAAAAGGAAAACCACGTCACAAATATAGAGAATTTGCAAACATAATGCCTCGTCGAAGGCTTTCACTTGCAGCTGCAAATTTCTTCTCCAAGTCAGCCTCTCCAACTGCATTTGCAGCAGCACGCAACTGGAAAGAAGCAAGACAATCAGAACTCTAAGATTCGTGATGGTTTCCAAATTTGAATGACTAAAAATGTGTTCAGACAACTTAGACAATAATCCAGCATGCCAATTATATATTCTATAAGCCATGAACAGCTAAATATTTAAGAGGTAATTTCTAGGCGAACATTTGCTTACCTGGTTCAGAAACTCATCAAGCCTTCTAGCACTCCGAATGATACTTCCCTCAAAGATGTCAGTCATTTGTATAATCTCAGCAAAATTTACTCCCTGGGAGAAAATTTTGAAATAAAAGACCAGCAATATTATTATTAATATGCCCAAAACAAGTGAATCTTTCATTTTTGTTTCTCCCACCAATACAAGAGAGCACATACCCACCATTATTTGCACTAAGCTGAGATGTATATGCATATCGAGCATTACAGTATAAAACGAACTTTAGAGCCACATATATAAAATGTCCCTGTTGTTTAATTTTTTTTGTTAGCTGGGTGACGAGACTGCCATCTTACCATGTTACTTGTTTAGTTGTCGCCACAAGTTATTTTGCTGCAAAAGATTCTAATGACCAATATCTCCTTCTAGCATTAGTTGCAGTTGAGACTAAATGTTAAGAGTTATGGAAATGGTTTTTAGAGTCACTTAAAATTATAAAATTCTATAATGTGTAATTTATGATTTTATTATTTTATAATTTCAAGTGACTATGGAAACCATTTTCATAACTCTTTACATTCAGTCCCGACTACAATAAATGCTAGAGATACTAGTCATTAGGTTCTCTTTCAACAAAAATAACATATTGCGGCAAGTAAGGTAATAGGACAGGATATCGGTCCCATCACTCAATTAATAGAAAAATTAAACTACAAAGACTCAATTTAAAAGTATAAATTTTTTTAGTATTCAATATACCCCAAAATCTTAATAGGGACTCAATTGAAAATATCCAACTTTATCAGATATTTATACCTTAATTAAGCCTAATAATAACAATAAAATTTAAATTTCATATGTACATGTGACATTGCCTTTTGACCCCAAATTTTGTTCTTCCATGAAAAGAACTCTTTACATCATTATGACTTCAACAATCAGCACAGATTCAATAACATTCGTCATTACAAACTCTCAGGAACCATCAATCCAAATGCAGAAGACCTTTGGGTTTGAAACACGGACAATGCACAGACCCACCAATTTGGAGTTTAAATTAAATTATTTTTCACTAGAGGAAGAGGGGGGCAACCAGGATCAAACTCCCACTTGGAGACCATTAAGAGGCTTTGGTGCCAAGTAAATGACTTAAAAGTAGGCAAGCATTCAAGCCAAAAATATGGTATAACTAACCTTTGACCAGGAGTATATCACATCCATCAAGTATGGCCTTACTGTTGATTCAACATACTCATCCACATTTATATCCAATTTGCATTCATGTTGAATCTGTAACAAATGGTAATCTCATTTATATTTAATTCCCGAAAGATTCAAGCTAAGTGATCAAACACCTACTTCTGCTATCCTTCTTGCACTATCTTGAAGTTGTTGCAAGGGCTTTGCAAGCTCTGTTCTTAGTTGTATCTGCTCATTTGATTTATCTCCTGGGATGAAACAACTTGCAAGAGCAGCAACTTGATGGTGGTCAAGGTCATTAAAAGTACCTAATGGGGGGACAAAGAAGAAAAGCGCATTACAAACATAATGAACTGCAAATTATACAGATTGCAGAATGAGGAAACAAATATTAATTCACCATTAAACATCAATTCAGTAACAAGGAGCTCATCCCCTGTGTCAACCAAGCAGGCTGCCCGTCCCTTCAACTGAACTACACCATCAGCATCAATATGACCAAGCTTCTTTAAGACTCGGGAGCGATTCTTTAATTCTTCACGAAATTTTTGCAGCTGAAAATTTAAACATTTTATTTTTCTATTAACATCGAACCCATCAAAAGAACAACTAAATTATGAAAACGGAGATTCAAAAAATTAAATGAAGGACTGTAGTTATCAGTAATAGTCCACTCAATTTGTCATCAATAAAATCTCCGCATTAACAATCCACCAACTGAAGTTGTTAATCTGCACGGAGCCTCATGGATACTGGACACACAAAAATGCATAACAGGCACAGTCGAGTAGAATCACACTCAGTTACAAACTTCTAAGATGTCTTCTGGATTAATAAGTAAATCTAGCAAAGAAAGACACTTTCGCAAAGTCAATACCTGAGAATCCCGCATTTTTGTCTTCAGTTGCTGAATTTCATGATTCGCCTCTGCTTTCCTCTCAAAGCATTTTATTTGATCCACATCTTGGCGCTACTTGTAACAAAGCATCAAGGTAACATTAAAATCAAAGGAAAGGCAAATCATATTTATAACAAAAAGGATAGTGAAAATGGAGTTCATTTAGCAAACCTTATGCATAGGATGAGCAAACATTTTCTTCTCAATTTCCTCTATTTGATTAACTAGTTCAACTATCTCTGAGTCCCGTACGTCCATGTCCTACAAATATTATTTTAAAGAAGAAACAACATAAATAATATTTGATTCAGTAGAGATAAAGACAACTGAATCTAAATGGTTCTGACTTATAATTGGCAAATAATGCACCCATCAAACCTTTGACTAGATATTAAAAAAATATTTTATTTTATTTCAATAGTAATCATGAGGTTAAAGAATCTTAACCACACAGAACGAGAATGAAATAGAGAGGTTACAAAGTAAATGCAATAAAGGAGACTATTAGAGTATGTACTTAGCTATTCTGTGGCAAGATCAACTACAAAAACAAGCTCACATTGCCTCCAATTATTTATTTCATAAGAAGACCAAACAACATATTGAGATAGCTTGTCATTTCATAAGAAAAAAGCTAAAGTCTAGAGACATCACCACTAGATTTGTCAACGCTTGTGAAGAATTGCCTAAGTATTCACCAAGTCTCCAAGAGACCAAGGATCGATCATATTTGCATCAAGCTAAGTTCATTCTACTAGACTCCAGCTAGATGGGGATTGTTATAATTATAGAAAAAAATAGCAAATCCTATATAATCAAGATTATCTAGAATATATATGTATTATTAAGCACATTTATTTATTTATTTCAGTATCAAATCTTTGCTATTTTAGGATATCAAAATCTCTATTTAATGTATTGATTCTTTTTTCCCAATACAAATCAAGCATTTCTATTGTCTCATAAACATACTGTTTCAGCTTAATGTCTCTCTCTTCCTATAGTTGACATTAATAAAAGCTTCTCTCAAATATTTCACGTAAATAGCATGATTCTACTACCAAGTAAACAATGTTGATGATCATTCATCGCTAAATAATTTAACTATTCTAACTCTAATTAAAAACAAAAAATAACATACAACCAACTTGCAACATCTGTGTGGAAAATAATTACCTTTACAGGGTTGAGCTTTGGAAGACCTCCTGGAAATCGATTGACCAGCTCCTGTACAGCAAGAAGTACACTCTGCCTTGCTTCCAAGGGTCGGAGATCAGAAGGTATAGATACCCTCAGTTTACCAAGAGTAGATATTAATGGTAATTGAACAGGGACCTATTACAAAAAGGAGCAGCCAAGAAAAAAATAACAAGTTTTTCAGATAAAAGAAAAGTTCCACACTAAAATATCGTGTAACAGTTTGAAATAGCAACTTACCACATGCATTTCACCTTTCTCTCCAGGGCGAGGTGGACATGGTTTTGGCCGTGAATTGTTTTCAGTTGAACAAGGTGAACAATGAAGTAAAGTATCAACTATATAACCACCTCCAGAAGGTTTTTTAACAACATTGACTACAACACCCCAGCCCCAATCAGTTCCACCTTCTCTGATTTTGACCTAAAAAGTTACAAAGTGCATTCTAACTCAGTAAAGCATAAGATAAGGAAAAGAAGTACAAGACAAAGTAAACAAGAACATAAAAAATGACAAATTGTAGGCAAAGACATTAAAGGGGCGCAAAAAACAAACAGATATATAATATATCTACAAACCAATATTTACACTGTTGCTAAAGAAAAACTGTAGAAGCACAAAAATAATTCAAAAATCATTTCCATGCTGATGGATAATAATTCAGTATTACATACCAATCGACCAGGGACAAGGAAATAAAGGATTATTTCTGGCCTAATTATTTTTGCCATCATCTTCTTCTCCAACTGTGCTATTTCCAATTTTAGCTTATGATACTCAGACACTTCAGCCTACACAAATCATAATAAAACAAAATGCAAATGTTACCAAGGAACATAATTACACATAACATATCACACATAACATAATTAAGAAAACTAAACTGGGTGCCAAGGAACAAATATTACCTCCCCTGAAGCATCAAGCAAAGTTACCTCCTGCTCCAGCTTTGACACCCTCTTCTCTATATCTGGTAAGGCCTGAACAAGAATAAGAATATGCTAGTAAGATATAGATCTCAGTGCAACAAAAACTAATAAGATTTTGAAGGAAATGGTTCAGTATAAACCTTTTCATACTGAAATTGGTGAAATGAATTTCGTATTACGTGTTCCGCAGTGAACTGACCCTCTGCACGGCTCATCAAATTTAAAATTGAGTAGTAGCTAAGCCTGAAAGTACTGACTAAAGGAGCAGGTTTACCCAAAACCATGTCTTTGAGGTTATTCATTTCCATCTACATAAAATAATCATATAAAATGTAATTTGTCAATGTAAAACTAATTAGTTATCAAATAAGGAACTGTTGTATAACAGATAAGAAAAAACTGAACAAGATATACAGAAACAAACTTATAGTCTCATTGGCATGCCACATGAGTGAGGTATAAATAAAACAGAACACAAATTATATAATAGATTTTCACACCAAAAATAAACAGATTCCGTTTACATAAATGTATGAAGGGAAAATAAAAGAGAAACAAATTTATACATATCACAACTAACCAACCTAGTAACTTCCTCGTTCGTAGGGTGTGACGAATAGCACAACTAAAAAGTAACATGTTCTTTCTCAACAAAATAACACTAAATAAACTACTTGACTTAAAAAAAACTCAAACCAATGGCTTGATTTATTCAAAATACTTTACTAGCTAATTAGTTTCTGTGAAGAACTCTTTCACATTTACCAATTTAATTGCAGTGTTGCTTTAAACACTCAATTGAAAAGTGGTTCAAAACGAACTCAAGCTTATGCATTGAATCTTCACCAGACTAACTTATTAGATAAAATTTTTTACCTTCCTGCATATGCATTTGTAATAAAAAGAAGGATATTTTCTAAACGTAATGCATTGGGTCATTGAATACTTGCCCCGTGTGCTTTATTTCTTTTATACAGCTATGGGTACGCAGTATGTTACTCTGTCCGATGTGTGATATGGAGGGATAGACACAGTATACGGTTGTAATGAATTAATACTTAATATAAATTAAGAAAAAAAAAGTTGACTTAATTCCGGTTTTACATGTAATAAATAATGAATATATAAAACCACTAGAAAATACTTTTAGTCAAACTCAAATTCTCATTTCGAAAATATTGAAAAATTTGCATTAATTTTGCGATAATGTTTTAACAGATATTATTTTTTACCATGTTCCCAATTATAAAAAATCCTATTTTAGTCGCAAGAAAGACATTCAATGGTGTGCATAATTTCATTCTCTATTTTTTATTCTCAAAAGACATACAAAGCGTAATATTATGTAAAAAAGTGAGTACAATACTTGAACGACATATTAATGTATAGACACAAATACTATTATTGGTATCTACTTCAAAATGCTTCCATAGCAGTGCCATGGTGTTGCGACTGTAGTGGCCAGCTGTAACAACCAGGAGAGCACCTATCCTCAAAATATGTCACCCGTCCACTCATTTGACCCTTCTCTCACCCATCTCTCAGATTAATCTCTTCCGGCCACGTATGGTGATGATTTTGTGGACATCTTTGGTGGCCCACAACCATTGTGCAGTACTATGTCTAGGGTTGCAGGAGACTTTTGAGAGAAGATATAGCTGGAATGTGTGAGGAGGTGGCTATTTGGGTTTTAAAACATTGAATGGGTTTTAAAACATATACCAGTTGAGAGGTGAGCCAATCAACGTAATACAGAATCCTACACAATTTCATTATTTTTTAAACCTTTTCCTATTACATAGCATCATTATTTTTTAAAACTCCTAGACAATAAAAGAAAGGAGTGGCTATTAAGAATATACTTGAAATAAGCCAACTTGTGTTGGACATAAGAGAAGAGATCTGTATGATTTCAGATGTTGGTGAAGGAGCAGGAACTACACTATTTTTTTTGTTTGGACACCAACAACAAAAGCCTTATCCCACACTAGGAGATAGAACACCACACCATAAGGCTAAAAAAAAGGACTCAACATTAACAAAAAAGATAGAGATCTAATAGTGGAATCTTATGCAAAAGCTCTCAAATTTAGGCAACACAACAAATTTGACCACCAAAATACTCACCTGTTCATCAATCATTATGATACAGATTCCCCGCTCATCTTTGCCTCGTCGCCCAGCCCTACCACTCATCTGAAGGAGCAAATCAATAATAATAATGACGTGGGCACCAGAATGAATATATTAACAACAACCATCACTCAAAAATATATTATCTCTCACCTGTATATATTCACCAGACCCAATATATCGGTGACTATCACCATCCCACTTCTTAACAGCAGTGAATACAACTGTTTTCGCTGGCATATTCAAACCCATGGCAAACTGAAAAAAAAAAATGCATCCGAGACTCATTCTAGAAGTAGAAGAAAAAGAAAGAAAGAAATCATAAGCTGGATAAAATCTTACTGTTTCAGTAGCAAATAGGGCTTTTACAAGACCTTCCTGGAAAAGAAGCTCAACCAATTCTTTGATAACAGGAAGAAGTCCAGAATGATGGACAGCAATCCCGCGCTGAAGAAGAGGCAGCATCAGCTCAATAGCAGGTAAGCACCTGTCTTCCTCATTTAAACATAGCACTGCATTTCGAAAAACTTGCTCCACTGTTTCCTTTTCTTCTGGGGTGTTGAAGTCAAGCTTGGACATAGACATTGCATGTTGTTCACACTCTCTTCTACTGAAGCTAAAGATGATAACAGGTTGGAATTTCCGTTCCATTATCATCTGAAAAATAGGAAACACACTAGCTCAAATAAAGACCGAGCACTAGTTTTTTCAATTGAGTAGTTTATTGAGACAAGAAAAATAGAGAAATGGGGATAAGAAGTCCTCCATACGAAAGGCAATAATTTAATAAGGCAGAGTATTTTTCCAAACTACAAAAGACTCAAGATAAAAAAAAAATGTAAGAAAACATCCCAAAGGGATCAAGAAAATCGTAATAACTCTAAATTCATCTATGACTAATCTAAGAAAGTCGTAAAACATTCCAAATAAGTCGTAAAACATCCTTTGACCAAGAACAACAACAAACAAAAGTGTTAAACTAACCTTAACAATCTTGTAAATGTCAGAACCACCAGAAGTATTGCCACCTCTCCCACCTCTTCCACCGCTTTTCCCTCCTCTCCTCCCATCAGCCGAATTCTGCTTCCCAAAAGTATCATGCAGCTTCAGAAAATTATCCTCCCTGAACTGTTCATTCTCATCTACAACCAAATACAGCCCAGTCCCTCCGATGGGAAACGCATAGTGCTGAAGCGGCGTAGGCCTAAAATCAGTGTACACAACGTGACAAGGCTGCTTGTGGATATTACAAATCCACTCCGCAAATTCCGTCGCATTAGACATAGTTGCGGAGAGAAACACCATCTTAATCGCCGGAGGCAGAAAAATTATACTCTCTTCCCATACAACGCCTCGTTCGCGATCCTTCATGTAGTGAATTTCATCGAATATAACCCACGCCACTTCTTTCAGGACTTCGGAGCCTCGGTAGAGCATTCCGCGGAGAATCTCGGTGGTCATGACGAGACACGTGGCGTTCGGTGAGAGCGTGACGTCGCCAGTCATGAGGCCGACGTCGGTGAACTCCTGGCTGAGCTCACGATACTTCTGGTTGCTGAGGGCCTTGAGCGGAGACGTGTAGATGACGCGCTGCCGGTCGCGGAAGGACATGGCAATGGCGTATTCGGCAACGGCGGTTTTGCCGGCAGAGGTGTGGGCGGAGACTAGAACGGACTCGTTGCGCTCCAAACACGCGATGGAAACCTGTTGGAAGGGGTCGAGTGTGAAGGGATATGACTTCGCCATGGGACCCTTGTGGAGAGGATTGGAGAGAGTTCCGTGGAGCTCGGAGTCCTTGCTTGAGACATAACCGCTCGGAACGGCGACCTCGTGGACGCACGTGCGCTCAGCGCTGCGAGGTCGTTTCAGCTTCGAAGCCGTGTCTGGCACTGTAACTGGGAGTTCTGGTTCTCTTCGCTTTCCCAATGACGGTGGTTCCTTCTTCTCGTTTTCCATTTCCTTCGAGCTTGGGCGAGTGCTGCTACTGGCGAAGTTTGAATCTAACGGTGAACACGCGGGGAAGTGTAACTGTGTTTGATTTTCAGGCCGAAACCCTAACTTGTGCGCGTGTCCACAATTTTGTAATTTTCAGTGCCTGTTCAGTTTATTCACCTTCGAGCTTGCTCCGTTGTGATTGTGGGCTTGGAGTGGAGCGAGAGGCCCAAGAGTAAAAGTCATAAAGTAAGAATAAATAAATAAATAAATTTTAACTAATTTTATTTTACTTCTTTTCACCATTTATTAAAAAAAAGTTAATTTAAATATAAATAATATCTCAAATAAATATGAATAAGATTAATTTTTAAAATATAACGCTTTTTATATTAAACTAGTGTAAACACAGGCGCTATCGCGCCTGTGTGTACGCATTTTTTGAATTATATTAATAATTGATGATATTGTAATGTTATTAATTTAATAAACAAAATAACAAAATAAAAGTATATTT
>Ga0099823_1006283_pt1 | contig 11978 bp, 4 predicted proteins | sample CowpearedBW_FD_76831 | JGI IMG/M metagenome (GOLD analysis project Ga0099823, IMG submission 76831) | Root nodule microbial communities of legume samples collected from California, USA - Cow pea red BW | ecosystem: Host-associated > Plants > Roots > Nodule | place: USA: California | collected... | reverse complement strand
TTTTTTAAAAACCCTAAACCTAATTTCACAATTCTGATTTTTTTGAAAAATAATTATCCCACCTTAAATTATAAAAACCCTAAACCCTAATTTAACATTTTAAATTACCCTAAACCTAATTTAGTTACACATGCCCATTCCACGTCACTGTTTTCCTGCCAAGTCACTGTTCAATAACTGGTCAACCTTGCCATGTCACTGTTCACCAAACGCCGTCAACCCAGACTTAACGGAAAGGGCAAAAGTGAGACTTTTAAACTAAAAAGGAGACCATTTTGAGATTTCGAAAAATACAGGTACCAATTTGAGATTTGGAGTCGAAAATGGGGACCAAAGATATAATTAAACCTTCTAAATTTTACAATCTAGAAAGCTAAAGCATAGAGTTCTTAAGCCTTTTTGACACCTACATGAAAGCGTAGAAAGAAACATGGGCTGCAAAAAGTAATTGCACGTGGACCAATGTAGGTCATTTTCTCCACTAAGGCCTATTCTTTTTCCTCTTTCTCATTTTGGATTAGGTAATTCAAAATGTAAAACCTTGATTTCAGATAATTTTCTCTTTGCGAAATGTACAAGTACACTCTAGTGAATTCTGAGTCAGTTAACTAACTCACAACAAATGTTTAACAATAAATACCAACATGCAATTTCAACAATTTCAAACACAATTACTTCTTAAATATAATGCAACGAAATCAAAACCACGAATTGTTTTTTTTTTTATTCAAAAAATCTAATTGTATGGTATGTACCATCAAAGGACCATACCTTACGGACACCACAATAGTGAAACACCATGCATGAGTGTGAGGAAGATGCTATTACTCTTGTTGGTTATTCAAGCTTTTTGACATTTGTGGGTAAAAGGGTTTTCTTATAACCATGAGACTTAAATACCTTTTTGATCCTCATTTTCGTAGTGTTTGTCGTGGATGGTTCTCATTTTGACAGAATGTTTCAAATGGTCATCATTTTTATCGAATGTTTAAAATGGTCCTCATTTTCGCAATTCGTGTTTTATTTGGTCTTTTTCTGTAACGCCGTTTAAATCATTAACGGAACATTGTGCAGATGGCACGGTTTGTATTAGAGTGTGTTACGTGTACCTGTACAATGTTTCGTTAATGATTTAAACGGCGTTACAGAAAATGACCAAATAAAACACGAATTGCAAAAATGAGGACCATTTTAAACATTCGGTAAAAATGAGGATCATTTTAAACATTATGTCAAAATCAGGACCATCCGCAACAAACATTACGAAAATGAGGACCAAAAAGATATTTAAGCTTAACAATGAATATGTCTAACCTAAGAAAAACTTTATATATATCTTTAGCACATTAACATTGCAAATAAATAACTCAGGTTATGGTTCTTGACAGAAGAAGAAGAAAAGGTCTAGGGTTATGGCAAAGCTATTAAATAAAAGATAAGACGTGGAAATTTCATGCTGCAGCTTTATTCTTTTGTAGGTTGTGGAAGGTGCAATGGAGACATGTGTGTGTGCATAGATGCATACAAATTTGGTGACCATTTGAATGCCATACTAGGAAGGGGACAACTCATTATTCAGCCAAAGATACAATAATGTTCCCAAACAACCCTAGCCAGATCTCAACTACAAATTCAATTCAAACTCTATCACTCATTCAAATGCGCCAAAGTGCATGAACACTCAGAATCTCTCCTAGTTTTTTCTTTTCTTAAGTATATTTAAGTTATAATTTACACAATATTTTTATAGAATTTGTTGAAGATTTCTTCTTGACTAAAGATAAAACAATTTCATAATATATAATAGGTGTAAATTTAATACCTCGTCTTATAAGTTGGTTTGTAAGATTGAATTAGGTTTAAAGTTCATTTCTTAACATGATATTAAAGTCATGAATTAAAGTCTATTTTACCAAAATTTGTTAGATCTATTATATCACCCGTTATCAGAGTGCTATAAGATCACCCACTAATATGTATTCTTACGTTCAAAATGTATATGTCTTAGCATGAGAAAAGTTTGGGATCCCACGTCAACTAGAAATAAAATAATTTTTTAATATATATAAATGGTGAGTTAAGCTTGAATCCTGAAGGGAAAATATTTACAGAAGTTGGTTAAAAATGTTGAATAGATGAGAGAAGAAATGTAGCACCCATTTGAGAGGTGTCAGCCATAGTCTTTTCCTAGAGTGACAACCATGGCAAGAGTATGGGGTGTTTGTCCCACAAAAGCTGCACTTTAATTTTGTTCTCTAAAGGAACATGAAATTGTGACACAAAGTTAAGGGCACAGAGGGGACCTCAAACTCCAAAAGGTGTCATTTTAGCATGGGGTGCTCCCTCATCCCACACCATTAGGTGTGTTTGAGTTTATGGCAATCACTATACCTAACCACAAAACCCCACCAAAATCACTTATTCCATACACATATCCTTATGGGTCATAATTCCCTTCACCCCCTCTTCTTATAAGTTTACCTCCTAGGAAACAAATCTCACCCAGCACCAACCTATGTTAATTGCACCATCCCTTTTGGATTTAATCTCACTTTATAACTACTTCTCGAATTGGATCTTCATTCAATTCATACCCTCTTCAAATGGATTGTTTCTCAACATCAACTTTCTTTTTTCTGCACATTTCACTTGCCAATTCAAAACACCTTTTAACTATTTATGTATATAATCTTATCGCAATTTACCAGCTTTTGAAATCATACCCACATTAATGGTTAAAACCCTACTTAGCAACTATTACAATTTAGGTTTAGATATATGATTCAGTTAACTTTGTACGTTTGAAAAACGAATATCACTTCTCTTTTTGTACTTTAATTTGTACTTTAATTTGCTTATACAGTTAGTTAATGTAAATTCACCAACATTATACATCTTGAACTTTCTTTGAATACAACTTATTATTGGTCAAAGCATAAAAAGGAAAAGCAAAGCTGGTGGTAACTTTTTTCTTGTGACAAAAAACTTAGGAAGCAAGCATTTATCTTTAGTTGCAAAGAGTTATAAAAAAACCTTCTTTAAAAGCTAGTACAATGTATCTACTCGTTTTCTTACACTTTCTTAAAATTTGGAAAAATGAAAGTGTTAGGTTAAGTGTGATATGTTGTGTGGTTTCCTCGTTCTTCAATCATGTAAAAGTAGTATAAACTTAATGTTAGTGAAAATGACTTGAGTTACTATTAGCAAAAAGACTCATTCGGATGACGCATAAGAAAAAGATAATGCTGGATTTGAAGAATGAGTAAAAACCAATTAATTAGACAGTGTAACCTAAAATGGAACAAATAGAACCATCTATGGAAACCTATGATAATGTCTCACGCAAAGTTCCCTCCTCAAATTTATCACAACAACTCAGAACGCACAACATTGAAAGAAACTAAGCACATCTCTGTAGGGAGGAATTTGGCAACAAAAATACTTACGTATTCCATTAGAATAACTCTATTGTTTTCATCGTCATATACAATAGCATGGCTCCAATTTCATTACATGCTGTTTACGAAGAAGACAACTATGCACTGTTTCTATAAACAAACTATTGCTCAGAATATAGAATATGGTGAGAAATTATTCGTCACTACCCATTACACCAAAAACTCTATACAGAACAAATGAGTTGTGATTATATGTTCATTGAACCTTGTAATCAAATAATTGCGAGACAACCTTCACACACATATACTACACAACTGAAGTCTACGCAAAATATGATTATAAAAACTATAGAATATCAAAATAAGATATGTATTGTAAACTTTTTTATAAAAAGTTTGTAAAAATATCATAATGAAAAAAAACATAAGTAAAAACGTAAGGAGAGAGAAAAAGCGCACACACTTTTCCTTTATGAATATTATTTCCTTGCATTAATTCGGGTGCTCCTCGTGATTCACGAAAAAATCTTTATCTGTATGAACAATTTTCTATTAACCCCAGAATCAAAGCAGATAAATACAGCACCGCATACAATAAATTTTCCGAGAATATCTTAAATTTTGTCACGATAAACATTGCATGCTTGACATGTGTAAGCATCTGCTGAATTTGCTTTGGCACCAATGGCCAACACAACAGAACAGAACAAAAATAAATTATATGAGATTCAGGCGTAATTATCACAGTGGTGGTAAGATAATTAAGCCAGCGAAAAATCCAAAACAGAAAAGAAAAGTTCAACATTGCATTGCATGAATGAGTTTCCCTTTTCTTTCTACATAATCCACGGAACAAAAGATGAAAATCTATTACAATGGACACAAAAATTACAGAACTAATTTTGACAACCTTAAACAAAATTCAGAAAGCAATGAAAGTACTCGAAACAATAATTAACAATAATAACAATAGAAGCCAAGGATATGTTGCTTGCTCCGACATGTATTTACACTTGGTAAATCCTCGTCACAAATCCCACCATGCACCTTTTGTCATCATCTTCAACACGTATCAATGATCAATAATAACCTACATCAGCAAGTCATTAACCCAGGCCAGATCTGGGACAATGACATCATCAACAACCCCACTTTCTTCCCTCAAAAATCTTCCATTTCCATTCATGGAAAAGCTTCCGCTTTCTTCCCTCAAAAACCTTCCATTCCTATTACAAAAGCTTCCACAAGTAGCTGTGGTTGGAGAATGAACATTGAACTGTTTATGATCCTCGGAGACATCAAGCCAAGACAGAGTGTGAGGCTTTGAAGCAGACACAGATGAAGCCTCACCAAAATTCAAACCCTCCATGGCGCACATGAGCTCGGAGAACACATCCTTGTAGCTCACAACACCATGGCGGTGGCTAGGCAGGGAAGGAGAAGAGGAAGATGAAGAGGGTGATAAAGGTGGAGAAAAATGAGACATGCCAAACAAGGTAGAAGTTGGTGAACAAGTGGATGAACAATGACAGAACAAACAACAATGGTTACTGTTATTGTTGTTATTGTTATGATTATGAGGACTCATGTTGCTGCACTTTTTCTTCTTGTTACTGTCTTGGGGAGGCAAAACCCTGAGTTGGCGAGGGGTGTGGGCGAAAAAGCAAACTTTTCGCTTGCAATTTTTCCCATCCTTGCAAGCCTCGGTTCTATACCTTGAAGGGTGCAACCAGCACTCGAACACGCCATGGGAGAACTCGCATGCATCGCCGCTGCTACACTGCCCGCGGCGGTACTCCGGGCACACCGTCCCGGAGTAGTGAAACCGGCGAGGATCGCGGCGGCGAGCCTTCTCGCCGGGGTGTGCAAAAGGGCAGTCTGTCCAGTCGTGGCTCCGGCTACGAGTGCAGCGACGAACCTTGAACTCGAACATGCGGAATTCGTCGGAGGCGTAAGGGTCTCCGACGTCATCAGAGTCGTCGGAGTCGATGTGGGGCAGGTACTTGTGCAGGAGGGTGTCGTCGGAAAACATGTCGGCGGCGGAGCGGCGCGTGAGAAGCTTCCTTGGCGGGATGTCGATGTCTCTGAGGGATTTTTTGAGGGAGAGAAGGTGGTGAGAGGGTTGAAGTTGGAACTTGTGCTCTGCACAAATGGTGCTCATATTTTACTGTAGTAAAGGAAACAGTGAACGAATAATAATAATAATACAAAAGAGTGTTTGTGGAAAATGGATATTGTTAGATAAGAATAAGGGTGAGTTATATAGGGTGGTTGAGGTGTTTATGAGAGAAAGAGAGAGAGAATAGTTGCAGAGGGAGAGAGAGAGAGAGTGAAGGTGACAGGGATAGGTGATGAGAATGGGCGTGGCTGCATAAGATTTGGTGTAACCATGCAAAAGAGGGTACGTGGCAGTGTCACAATTCGTTGCAGTCATGTGTTTGGGCTATGTGTAACTATGTTACAAAGGTGGTTTCATGAAATATGCTATGCCATGTTTGGATTTTACCTTTGATTTGGGTTGTGTTGAAATCATCACACGTGGAAGCATGAAGAAAGTTCTAGATCATGTGTGGGGGTGTATTAACTATGGGTGAGCCTGCCCACAGGAATTACTCTAATTTTGACTCAAACCCTAAGTTACTATCATTTCACATAGTTTGGTGGTATTTGGCAAATTCATTAATGAAATGTCTGGGTTCTTTTCCTTTCTTGCCATTTCAAAACAATAAGTATCCAAGACAAATAATTTAATATTTAGGAAAGCTGAATAATTTTCTATACAATCAATTTCTTACAATTTTTTTAAAGACATAGCTTTTAATTAATCATTATATTAAAGTCAAATATGTATCTTATAATTGAATGATAATGATATAAACAGATTTCAATATTTAATCCGGGTGTTGTCATATAATGTATTTGTTACGAAAAGGCAAACAATAATGTAACGTTTTTAACTATCCATAATTTCAGTCTTCAATTTTTTTCTTACGTAATTTTAGTCCGGTAATTTCTAATTCTCCGTAATTTTATTCAATTTTTTGGTTTTCAAAATATATTAAATTATATTCAACAACAGATTTCTTCCTCTCTTACTTCACAGTGTCTACGTTTTACCCAATTACATGTTTTGTCCGAAATAGTAAAAAGAATATGAACAATTGACATGAAAATTGAACAAAATAACGGACAGTTAAGTTGTTAAGAGACTAAAGTTGCAAAACATATATTCATCAAAATTACGGAATTTATAAAATATAAGTATCAAAATTGGAACTAAGCTTTAATAAAATCATGTTTACATGTTACTCGTTTTTAAAACAATAGTTATAAAAAAAATATTTTACTATAGGAATTCAATTCCAATAATTTTAACTTAGGTGTGCAATAACATTTTTTTACATGATTAAGAATAGGGTAACGTAGTTATACGTGGCTATGTTTTACTTTATGACTCAAGTTATAGTATGCCAACAAAACCCTGCTGCCAAAAACGAATAAAAGAAATTAGGAAAAATCCATATCCCATGGTTTCAGATTCCTGAACGAATCTTAACTAGAAAAAAAGGAATTATGTTACATTAAATTAAGAAAAATAGTGAATTTACGAAATTGATAAAGTTATTACCTGAAAAGGGTAATAAAACATTTCAGAGCTGTTGAATTTTTCAAAATTAGAAAAAATATTGTATGTAAATTATAGAATTAAATATAGTTTATTTTTGAAACTTTGACTCAATTTAGTCTTCAACTTTAAAAATACGTGAATTTAATCATTTTAACCAAATTTTATTAAGTTTATTTGACATTTTAAACATATTTATAAAGTTTCAAATATGATTTATGATAATATTTAAGTTGTTTATATCGTTTAACTTATTTTCGCTATAATATTAATTCAAATATTATCATCAACTATTGTTAAAATATCATAAAATATGTTTAAAACGCCATAAAATCTAATTAAGAAAATCAAATTTATATATTTTTTATTTATTTCTAAAATTTGAAAACTAATTTAAAACAAAATTTCAAAAAATAATCTCAATTTTTGCTTAATATATTTAACCGTTTGCCCATAAATGATAAATCTATGTCTATGAAAAGTTCCATCATTTGTAAATAAAGGGTTAAATGAAAATGCATAAGTAATATTGTTGATGAAAAAAGATAATTTTTACAATAATTCGGCTTGCATTATTATTTGTTAGGCCCATTTATTACATTGAAATTCGAAATATTTAGGCCCATTGCAGAAATCAATCCCCTCACCGCATCACAGTGACCATAACCAAACTTTTTATGAGCATCACTGTAATGGAAGCTTTTCCACTGTAGTTTTCTTTTCCTAGAAAGAAAGAATATTGAATGAGCATGAATCATGATTGAGGGGGCAGCAATGACACTTGTTGAATATGCACTGGTTTTTCTGATAAATTATATGCGAAGTAAGAACAAAGTTCGAGGTTAGGTAATTTCATGGGAAGGGTGAAGAGAAAGTCAGAGGTTTTTTGTCATTTATTAATTATTCCAACAAAGACATCAAAAATGGGCAAACTTTCTTTAAGATTCAATAAATTGATGTATGGTAAATAGTCAAATCAAATGGGTAACTGTAATTGTCGGTTACAGAGCTCTTAAAACTGCAATCTTTTACTACTTTTAGGAAATTTTTCCCCAAATTTGTTAAGAACATGTTAACTATTTTGTAATAGATTAAGTTAAATTTAAAATTTAATTTTTGACATGATATTAAAATTATAAACAAAATTATTTAAACAAAATTTATTATTTATTAAATATAATTTTTTACTTTATATAATTGAGTTACGTTTAAATTTTTTTTATAACATGCTTTTCATTAAATTTGATTTTAAAAAGCTGAATTTCTATTTTTGTTTCTTATGATAATCCTTGTTAAAATTTGATTTTTAGGGACATTATTTTAAGGATGTTTTAATTTGTTTTTTCAATTTTTGGAATGAGGGAAGAAGTTTTGGATTGTTTAAAGGTGGGAGTCAAATTCTCACTTCTGTTTGATTGATTTGGTAATGAAAACTTTACTAAAATTTATCAGTCAAACGGAAATGAAAATTTAATTCTTTGAAACTGAATATCCAAACCAGTCTTTTGAGTTAATTTGTTTTAACAGTACCATTTGTGAAAATTTTCCTCTTTTTTATCCTTTTATTAGATGAACTAGTATGAGATCGTGCCTACGCACGGGTTCTTTTTTTTTCTGTTGTGTGATATTGTCAATTTTGTTTTTTTTAACATATAGTATAGATCAAATAGAATTATCTAATAATTATAATAATGTTTAAATATTATTTCGTTTATTACGTATTTAGGCTGATCATATTTGATAGTTACTATTATATATTTTTTTTCCTTTTTAAATCAATATGATGGGAATGAATCTGAACTGTTTAATACTGTCACAATTAATATTTATTTTTCTTTATCTTTTTGAAATGATTACGTTGGGCATCAATCTGAAACGATTAATATTGACGGCAAGGCAAATTTTTTATCTGTCTTTTCGATATCTTTGGAAAGAGATTTGGTTTTGTGCATCAGACGTTTTGCTTTTCCATAGTTGGAGTTGAAAAGGTTTGTCCGTTTCATATGCATTTGTTGTAACTGGAAAGAAAAAACCTAGATTCTACATGGCATCCAGATCCAACGACAACAAAATGTCACTGAGTAAGCGGTATAGCTTCAACAATTTTTTCCAGAGTTCAGTCATGTTCATGGATCCTTCCCAGGTTAGTTAATACGATTTCGACACTGTAACTGTGTTGTTGTTCTGAAATATCATGACTTTTTAAGAAGTTTGCTCATTTCGGGTGTAAAAATATTTGTCGTTGTTAGGGAGATGTTTTGTTTTGATTAAAAGTTAAGCTTTTTGGATGTTTGATTGTCCAGGACTTTTTACTTTTTGAAGAAGGTTTCTTTTTGGAATGGCGACAGTGTTTGTTAATGGGAACCAACTATTTCTCGGATCCTAGGGGAAACATACTGAACATTGAATTCAAAGAAAGTCTTATGGCCGAGAGGAAGTTTCGTGGTTCTGATGACATAGCAAACTTTTACGACATATATGACATTGCATTTGTCTGCACTCTCTACTGTGGTGATAGATACTTTAGGTTTAGAGTATTTGACATAGATTGGCATGAAATCAAGTACCCTTTGGTAGAACTGTCGTCGTCTTCTTCAAGATCCAGTTTTTCTTGTTCTCCGAGATTTTTCCAATCTTTCAGAGTCAAGCTAGAGTTGTCTAAGGTATCATTGTTCATATCTTATTTACCATTTGCAGATTTCTATTTGGATTTGTATTGATTTGTTTTTTATGTTTGTCAAAAGCCATATATACTCCTTCCTGAGGAGTTTCAAAAATTTTGTGAAGATCAACTTAAACTTGATCGCAAAGTTCAATTATATGATCCTATATACAAAAAGTTCGAGCTTTATCTGGACACAAACATAGATGGGATCATTATTTTGTTCAGTTTGACAGAGTTCATCAAGTATTATGGTTTCATCCAAGAGGTTTACCTACATTTAAATTATATAGGAAACAATGTTTTTCTTTACAAGATTTACTTTGTTGATGGAGTATAAATGATTTATGAGAGGGAGTCGGTTGCTGGTTTGAACAATGACTCTGGTGGTATTGTAAACAACGTTGGTGCTGTCAATCGTCATGACTTTCTTAATTCTCTTGATGGATTGGTGAAGAAGTTAACGAAATATGATGTTCAAACATCATCTTTGGTATTTTTTTTGTTCATAGTTTTATGTTTATTCTTAGTATTTCATTTTCCATTTGTTGTCTGATATTTTGTGCATGTGTGTAGTATCTACACTCGGATTTTGCTAGACAGTTCTTGGAGAAGGGACGCAGGAGGTACTTCATTACCATTTCAACTTCTAAGTTTTGGCCTTGCAGAATTCGATGGACTCGAAGGGACATCCTTTGAATGCTATATCACTTGTGGATGGAAAAGATTATGCAAGGAGAATCAATTGGCTGCAGGTGATGAACTGAAGTTTGTGATCGATAATCAGCAGAAAAATGTCATCCATGTAATTAAGGTTTCGTTTTTCCAAGGTTTATGTAAGAACTTAGGTTTTTAAGATTGTAGCCTTACAAACATTCAGAATACTGTTTCGTTTATATTTAATGTATTTTATGTGGTTTCGTCTATATATTTTACGTTCTGCAATGTATAATACTACTGTTATTAACGAATTTATCAAAGTAGGTTTTTCTTGGGCCAAATATTTTGTAATGGATTGTAAATGTCTTTTTGATTATTTGACATTAACAATTACAAATTGAAGATATATAATTTTTTTATTTTTCAAATCCTAAAATCACTTTGGATTTCTATATTTTTCTTTCATGTACTATTGATGTAATTATTTTTTCCGATATAATATACGTATAAATGAACTTAATTGGGTTCTTAGTTTTATATGTTTCCATTATAAATTATAAATAAAGTGTATTAAAATTCTTGGAATCCAAGTTTTTGTACTCATAAAACGTTTCGAAGACTGTCATTTCAAACATTTCGGTTAGTATAAATTATTATGTGTAGTAATGTTTAATTAAGTAGGTAGGGACGAACATTTTTTAATACAGACGTTGTTTAAATATGTCACCAATGACGTAAGGATAATATTGGATTATGGTTATGGTAAACATACATAAATACATTCATGGTTATTTTATAATGGAGGTACATAAAGTAAATATTGGGTATAGTTTCACGAAAGAAAGCAAGTCTAGTCCATTGGTAGGTTTCAATTTAAATGCAGTGTGTCATGTGCTGTCTTATAGTACAAAGAAATGGTAAAGGGTCTAAGATTCTAAAATACTTGATTCACGCGTTTATATCATTGAATTCATCAGCTTCTAACACCAATTCCAAACATGGAGACGCAGAAGAAAGTTTATGTGGTTCTTGGTAAGTCTTTACATTGTCTTATATGTATGAATTTGTTTGTCAAATTATGATAAATAACATTTTCGAAAATCAGTGATGAAATATATTTCTATAGGACATTAAATTTTTGACAAATATATTTGTCTGGATGTACTGTTTGTGATTTTATCAGGTTTTCTGGTCATCGATTTAACATTGGCCACACTTATGTCATTGATGCAATTTCTTATTTCCAACTTTTTTTATGGGAAGAGGTTCCAAAGAGCATTCAACTCGTTTGATTCTTCTCCAGAAAAAGTAAGCTTATCTCTTGCAGTGATTTGTTTGGTTATATATTTAACAATATTTTGTAAAATGAACGGTTGAATACAGATCTTATCTTAATTAACAGTTTGACAAATATGTTTCTGATTAAAAACACAAATTGCTGGATAAACATAAACTATACATTTTGGAATACTTCTTTGTACACAACATTAGTTGTTGTATTGGATGATTTGTTCTCATTGTCATGGATTAATATCCTTAACCCAGATTTACTTTGAACTCTAGAAGCTGCAACATAGAGTTGACCATGGCTGAATACGGGTGTTGGCAAATACAATCCAACGAAACCTAATGA
>Ga0099823_1006276_pt1 | contig 11982 bp, 7 predicted proteins | sample CowpearedBW_FD_76831 | JGI IMG/M metagenome (GOLD analysis project Ga0099823, IMG submission 76831) | Root nodule microbial communities of legume samples collected from California, USA - Cow pea red BW | ecosystem: Host-associated > Plants > Roots > Nodule | place: USA: California | collected... | reverse complement strand
TTATTTTATTTTAAATTATAATCTTCACTCTTAAAGAATTATAATTTAAAATAAAATAATTAATTTTTAAAGTAAAGAAATACATGATATTTAAAGGAGAAGAGAGTTGGGGAAGTGGGGGCGCTGCTGCTATCACAAAGCGGAACCTGGAATAGTCGGATAAGAGGGTAAGGGCGGTGCAGTACTTCTATTACACTATTCTAACCTCTCTCGTTTTCTCTTTATTTAAGAATAACCTATTATCTTCTCTTTACTCTCTCATTTCATCACTCTCTTTGTTCTCTATTTCTTCACCGCAACATTACATTTCCACAGTGTTCGCCGCAAGGTTTATTATCTCCCACGAATTATTATTTTTCCTTTTCGTGCCAGTATTTTAGAGACTGTTGTTGTGATTTCGAGTTACATTTCGTAATTGAGCTGAATCTTTGGTTAACGATATCTGTTGTTTTAGCCGGTTAGGTTTTCCTGGTGTGTTGTGGAATATGGACCAAAACGCAATTGTTTTTGTCTTTTGATTTTATTTTTCTGTTTTCCGTGTCTTCGTAGAATATCTTCGATGGCGTCCCAAATTATCCGTGAGTGGTCTGGAATCAATACATTCGCCCCTGCTACTCAGACCAAGTTGCTTGAACTCTTGGGAAAACTTAAACAAGAGGTTTTGTTTTTATTTACCCTCTCAAATTATACCTATGTTTCGTGTTTATTGTTTTTGTTTTCTGTTGTATACTCGTTTGCTTGTCTGTTTTCTTCCTGAGAATTTCATGTTTGTTATGGTGTAGAATGTGAACTCCTTGACTATACTTGTGATGGGAAAAGGGGGTGTTGGAAAATCTTCAACTGTTAACTCCATCATTGGGGAAAGAGTGGTTTCGATCAGTCCTTTCCAGGTATGAGATGATACTTTCAATGAAGGTCTAAGGGTGGTTATTGTGCTGTTGTCCGATTATTTGTTTATGTGATGTTGTTGTATTTTCGCAAAGTCGGAAGGGCCACGACCTGTGATGGTGTCACGATCAAGGGCTGGTTTTACATTGAACATTATCGACACTCCTGGTCTCATTGAAGGGGGATACATCAATGATATGGCACTTGATATAATAAAGCGGTATGTGCTTAATTGCTTGTGTTTATCGTGTGACGCTTTACCTGCAAGCATGTATATGGTCTTAGAAATGTTTTTTAACTGTGTCTGCTCTTTTTCTTCTTGTTTTGTGGCAATCTGTGTTTGTGTAAGTAGTTTTCTTCTGAACAAGACCATAGATGTGTTGCTTTATGTGGATCGCTTGGATGTGTATCGAGTGGACAACTTGGATAAATTAGTTGCCAAAGCTATAACAGATAGTTTTGGCAAAGGAATATGGAACAAAGCTATAGTAGCACTCACGCATGCGCAGTTCTCTCCACCAGATGGATTGCCTTATGATGACTTCTTCTCACAAAGATCTGAGGCTCTCTTGAAGGTTCTTAGGTCAGGTGCCAAGATAAAGAAAGAAGCCTTTCAGGTATTTATATCTGTAAATTGAATCTTATACTTCAAATGCTTCTAAGTTTGTCAAAATTGTAAGCATCAGAAGTCAAAGCATTTTCGTTTAAGTGCTCTGTTCCTTTGAATCGGCATGTAGTCATAAATCCCAAATGGTGGGGGACAGTGCAGCCAACCCGAAAACTGGTATAGTGGGATCTCAGACTGCAGGATCGCTGCAATTTTCAAGATGGTAGTTACGAGCTAAATAATTGAAGTTACTCCTACGCAAAGGCTCAAATATAAAAATTAGATGAAGTGAAAGATATATCCATAATTAATAATGAAAACTCTTGGTATACAGCTAAAAACAGAAGTCAATAACCTTAAAAGTCTATAAATCAAATTAAGCCTCCAACTGGATTTTGGCTTAACTGCATCCCGGGTAACCATTGAAGTAAAAGATTCTGAAAATGTCATACCTTCTCAAGACTTTTTGTGAGAATTGAAGGAAGTTGAGGATGTGCAAACTATCAACTTATTACAGCTTGTGAAAAACTAAAAAGTGGATTTATGTGACAGAAAATACTTAGTTCGGGGGATTCATATTGAAACAGATAAGAGAAAAGTGTACGTTATGTGAATAAAGCTAAAAACAGGTTTTGAGAGCTTTTTCTTATTATGAAAAAAAGGGATGAAATCATAGAAATAACCCCATAAGGTTGTTGGACTAGTGGTAAAGAGAAGTTTTACCCCCTTATTTTCAGCACAGTGGCTGCCACAGCTGTAAATTGCAATGATTTTGGGCATTCATGTGTTGTGGGTATGACAACACAACACATTAACCCTCTGGTGTTGTAGTTTCTGTAGCTGGGACCAGTCACAATGCAGCACTTTGATGTGATAGAGCTGCTATTGATAACCATAAATTGGAAGAAAAAGATTGTCCATTCAGTTGATCATGTTTTCCAAAAGCGTTACCTTATTTAGGTTTTTATTTACTTTGGTGCATATTGATTTGTATATATAGCTTCACTACATTTTTTACCTTGACCAATTTATGTGTATGGCCATAATGGTACTGAACAATGTTTTGAAACCCCGATTTGAACTGTCTGGATGGGCTGTGTGGGTTAACCATCTGTTGGTTCACTGGCTGACCACTTGACCCCAAACCTGGTTAGCTGAAAACTGTATTTGAAATTTGTGAATCAAACATGCATTGATAGATTGAACTAGTTCATTTTTTTTTTAAGATTTTTCACCAAAGAATAAACCTAGATTTTAATCTAGGAAAGGTACACTGGTAGGGTGGTGTTCAACCACAACACTGTTTCTCTCTAAATTACGTCTCATACTATTTTAAATTTGATATGCCTTTTTAAGGTTTAAGAATTGACCAAGAAAGTGACGATTCTATGAATTGAACCAGGACCCGTGAAAGGTGATGGACTCCTACCTGGGGCATATGAGAGTATCTATTTCGCAATATAGATTTTTCGTATATTGTCCATATTATATAATTAGCATATTGGCTATATAATATGTGTATATATGGTAAATGGTGTGATGAATTTTTAATGTTAACTAAATTTATTATGTTTATTATCAATTGTGTTTATAATGTAATATAGTATTCTGTATACAATTTTTACTTGTATCATTTATTTGTGGGACTTGAACGAATTTATGGTTCCAGCTTAACCCTGGCTCAACTACAGCTCTGCCTCAAAACCTTTAACCTCTTTTTTAACTGGTTCATAGGTTTGTCTGGTTTTAAAATATTGAGGCACAACATAAAAGTAGTTGTAAATAGTGTTCTATAGTGGCACAGCAATGGAGATGCCAGACCGCTATTCTAGGCTCCATAGTGAAAGTGCTTGTGTGGCTGGTGTCTCAATCATGGATATTGGTCACTCCCAAAATTTGTGGTCGTTGCTGCCACTACTGTTGACAGGAAAATCCCTTCATTACGCATAATTTGTGGGACAAGTGATCAGTTTTTTCTTTATATATACATTCTAATCTTTATTTCAGAGAAAGTGAGAGACCTACTCTGTTTTTATTGTGAAAAGGTGACAGTGAACATGAAACCAAACAGCATCACCGGCCAAGAGCACCTTCATTTCCCGCAAACCTATGGCTATGATTTCAGTTTTTTAGTTGCTTCTAACTGTTACTCTTTTTGTGCCTTCTTTTCTGTTCTCTCCTACCGAGATCTCTTTTCTCTGTCCAACGGACAAGCACGGGTATTTCATTTTACTGTTGTGTTGTTTCTTGGTTGTTCCCCTTGTCTTCCAAGTTCTCATGAGTTTTGACCTCAATATTGTTCTTTATGAATAGTATTCTAAAACTGTCCAGCCATTATCACCTGTCCTCTGGACAGAGCTGCGGGGCTCACTTTTTATTCCACTTCACTCTATCTTTTATTCCCTATGCCTCTGTTTTTCAAAAGACTGCTATGCTTGGGGGTGCGCTCTAGTTTTTATTCCTTGACTTGTGTCGTTTACTCTCTTTTACCCTCTTTCCCACTTTGGTTTTTCAAAAAAATTGTGCAATGCAGGGGTTGCCATGCAGTTTCTTTATCCCTTGACTTGGGTCATCAACTCGAGTGATTGGCTTAAGATTATGAACTTTTGTTATTATTGATAAATTATTTTAGGTATTTTTGGCATTTATCTATGTGCATTATACATTATTAATTCGTATTTCTAATATTCAAATGGTGTTGTCCCATTATGTGCCATACCGCTGTAGTGGTTATTTTACTGACTGCTGGTTTGATACTATGAGCATAAATATTTGTTGGCAAGCTTTCCCTTTGTGTTAATTCATAATTTTATTAATCCCTGCTAGTATTCTGTTCTATGACATTACCGGTTGACCTCTGCATAGTATAGGTGCCCCTTTGGATTTTTGTTGAGTGTAAGGAGAGTTAAATTTGACAGTCTGCTTAGTTTATCCTGTCAACTGATATATCTGATTGAAGTTAAAATCTATGGGATTTCAAGGATACATTATCCTTAATAAAGCCAAGATAATTAAGACAACACAACCTATATATGCCAACACTTAAAATTGTTATAGAAAAAAAAATACATCAAAGAAAAATAATTGTAGAAATAAATTATAGTGGTGCATGATTTGTTTCTCTGGTGGGTGAAGATGATGCTTAATTATTAAGGGTATTATGAGACAGAACTGAAGCAATGACCCAAGGATACCAATTAATTAATTTTAAAGGAAAAAAAATTAATAATGCCCCTGTATAAAGCAACCAACCAGGATTCTTAGCTTATCCTTATTTTGGTAACAGTGCCCATTTTCAAAACTTAACACGGTGTCAACCTGGATTTATTTGATAGATGTTCTGAGGATTGCGAGAGCATCATTCTGATGTATAAATTAACTTTCTTGTTGGGTATAGACTTGTATATATGTTTCTTTCTTGCATAGAAAAAAGTCCGGCTTTTCTTTTTGTTTTCGTTCATTTTTTAATAATTTGAAATTCAAAAATTGTTATCTGATGCATTTTGAACATGCCTCTTCTCGTGCACCTATGTATTATAACTGATCATTTCCATGTTTATTATATCTTACTTTCTTTTTGGGTAAATTCTAGGCTGTTTCTATGCCTGTTGTTTTAGTTGAGAACAGTGGGAGATGCAACAAAAATGACAGCGATGAAAAGGTTGGATATTTGATTCATTGGATATTTGATTCATTGCATTATTTATATCTTTTTCATTCATTTATCTTGCTTAGTCTGATTGAGAGAACGTATACTTCTTGGTTTTAGGTTCTTCCAAATGGGACTGCTTGGATTCCCCATCTAGTCCAAACAATCACAGAAATCGCATTGAACAAAAGTGTGTCTATTCATGTTGACAAGAATTTGATTGAAGGGCCAAATCCGAATCAGAGAGGAAAATTATGGATTCCTCTTGTGTTTGCTCTCCAAGTAAGCACGATGTGAACTTTGAGGCTCATTTGTTTTTGACGGGAGCATTGATTTCTTTCTCATCTGTTTATTTTATTATTCCTCTCTGCAGTATTTCCTTGTCATGAAGCCAATAAAAGGACTGATCGAGAGGGACATTGAAAATGAGAGAAAGCCAGCATGGGAGAGACGCGATCCCGCATTTAGGAAGAGAGATTTTCTTTAGCTGTGCACTTCTGTCTGTGCCCATGAAGTTCCATTTATGTTTAGCTTCCTTTGCTTACAAATTTGTTTATTGTCCTTGTTTTATGAGTGAGAACATGGATGGTTTCGGTATCCTGTAATTGCTAGTAGTCTGCGGCATAGGAATTTAATCAAGATTGAGAGGATTTCCTGTATGCTGGGAATTTATTTTGCTTTTTGCATGATTCAGTTTGTTAGTAGTTAATGTCTTGTAAGCATAACTCTAGATTTAATTACCATCATTGATAGCTTGTGATATCCTAAAAATCTAGCCTGAAGTATCAACTATTTTTTGTGTACAATGGTTCGCATTGAAGCTGGAAAAACCTTGAACTTAATGCGTAGTACTAACTCCTGGTCAGTAGAGGCCAACTTATACAGTTTAAGTATAAACTGGAAATCAAGTGTTTCTTCTTATTATCTGGAATGTGTTTTCTTACATATTGGAAAACTCATTCATGAATGAATAGGAATTGGTAGAAGAAATTTGTGGGTGCATAAAGTGAGTGCCCTATGCAAAATGTTGATAACTACTGCATGATACATCAGGGATTCGGTTACTTAGTTATAATTGTTTTAAAATGTTTTGTCACCAAGTTTTAAGTTCGACCTAGGTAATTAGTTGTTATTTTTTTATTATTTAGAATGTAATCTTACCTACCAGCTCTCAATTTTGACTAAATTTTTAGTTTTCACCTGCCAAAACCAAAGATATCCTGAGTGACATTAGAATATTATAGAAAGTCAGATATATTTTATTTTTAAATTAAAACTAATAACAATCTAACATTGAAAACTTAATATCTTTACTTAACTTAGTATTAAATTAAAAGATATCCAATGTATACAACTATTTTCATTTTCTTTTACTATTGAACGTTTAGAAATTTATAGAAATTGGTTTCTGAGCAATGGTTGAAGGAGATTGTTAACAAATTAACAACTTTGTTACGAAGAGATGAATGGAATAAAAGGATATAAAAGGAATACAATTATAGTTATAGAAAACAAAAGAAATATATTAATATTATTAGTCGGCCAGGCCACATTTTCCTGCACCAATGTAAGGAATCTTAAGTATTCAGGAGGGCTAAACGGCGTTGATGTCAAAGAGAAACGACGACAAACAAATACACCCAAAAAGCAGTGACACGTGACAGGCGCGTGGGACCCGCCACCTTGGTTAACGACACCGTCCATTTAAAACGCCGCCGTCTGTTCAATTCAACGCTGGGATTCATAACGGGTCTCTCTCTTTCTCTCAAATCCAATCATTTCCTCAAAGACAAAACAAAAAAAATCACACTCACAACACAAACACCACCACCAATCCCCAATCTCTAACTCTTCCCGAGAAAATTTCCATTTTCTCCCTCAGATTCCCGCAAAATTTTACAACGCCTCTTTTGCCTCCGCCAATTCAATTTCTCGTCGTTTTCTCCAATTCCAATGCGTCGATTTCGGGCTGGAGAATGAGTTGTCCCAACTCTTACCTCATTATCAGTTTCCTTAGATCTCTCTTAAAACCCTCCACAATCTCCGCGTGCGACATCTCTTGTCCAATTTTAAGTCTCGCTTAGGTAAATCAAATCAAATTAAATTCCCTTTGTTATTAGATTTATAGTTTTGTTGTGAAGTCTCACAAAGTTTTGGTGAAAATTAATTCACCTAAGTGTGTTTAATTTTTTTTTTTCTTTTTCAAATTAGTTTAAAGTGCTTTACTTGTGTTTTTATCAATGTGAAGTCCATGGATTATGTGTAAGTTCTAGTCAAGGTTCTAAATAACGATCCAAGACCGTGATTTTGACCGCAACATCGAGGTTTTAGGGTGTTTTAGACTGGATAGCAATTTAAAATCTTAGTTCTAGTGCTTTGTGGAAGTACCAATAGGATGGATAAAGTTTGGTGATTTGATTATGTTTCTCTTGTAAAGTTCATCAGATTATACCAATAGAGTGGGCCAAATTTGATGATTCTGTTTTGTTGGTTCTGCAAAACTCAGCAGCTCATTTTTTTTCTGATTTTTTTTTTCTTGTAAATTGTAGTTCGTAATATAACTATGTACCACGCAAAGAAGTTTTCATCGCCTGGCATGGTGCCCTATAAATCTCAAGCTGGTGCTGAACAACTTGCAAATGTTGAGGTTTTGGGTGGATCTGCTGCAAAAAATGCCACACCTGCTGGAGGAAGTGGGAAGCAGCGTTTAAGGTGGACATCCGATCTTCATGACCGTTTTGTGGATGCCATTACACAACTTGGTGGACCAGATAGTGGGTATTTCTTTTCAATATTGAGATTAATGCCCCTTATGTAGGGTTTTTTTCCTTGGTAATTTATTTTTGTCTTGCAAAAGCGTGTAGGAAAGAGAATGCAATATGGGAATTGCTTGTCTGATTGTCATATATGTAATGTAACCTATCGAATGCTGTGATCAATTTATCCCAGTAACTGTTGAGATAAATCCTCATTTGGTTACTTGCAGTCCAAGGTTGCATCGAGTTTCATGCTAGTTGATAATACTGTGCTTGGAATGCAGGAATTGAGTTCTTTTTGTTATAAATGACTAGGAAGTGCCAATATATGACTAGTTTTATTTTGCTTCAAACTCAATTGACCTTTTTAATGTTTTCGAAACTTGGAAGAGCCAATATTCTTTTTAAGGAAAAAGTAGTCAGATCTGTACACATTCTCTTGTGAAAAGAAAAAAATAAAAAACTAGCAATTGTTAGTCATGTTGGATTAATTCCTAGTGTTTCTTCACTCTGGAATCAATTGTTTGACAACAAGTCTTGTTATTTGAAACTGCCGGCTTCCACGTTGTGTGCATGCAACGCAGGCTGGCAGACTCACATTTTCCAGAACTTGAATTTTCATATTTCAGTGGCTGATTATTTTTATTTGATGTGGACCCGTTCACGGAAAATGTACCCTTTTTCATCTCCTTTTTGAGTTGTCTTTCATTTCTTTAACTTGATAATCTGCAAAAATTTAGCTATATTCCTGTAAACTTTTTAAATTGATTTAATTATTCACGGCAGGAGCAACCCCAAAAGGTGTCCTTAGAGTGATGGGTGTTCCTGGACTGACCATTTATCATGTTAAAAGCCATTTACAGGTATTATGATCTGGTTTAATAATTTAGGCTTGTGCACATAAATGTCAACATTTATACTTAATTTAACACTGATCCTATTTCATCTTTGATGATATCATTTTATGTAGAAATATCGTCTTGCAAAGTATTTACCTGAATCACCAGCTGATGGTAAAGGTGCCTTGTTTTTTTTTTGTCCTTGCTTCCCTAAAACAAAATAGTTGGAATCTGTTGGGTTTTAAAAAAATCGTTTTGAACTTTTTAGACTCTAAAGATGAGAAGAGGAATTCTGGAGACAGCTTTTCTGGCGCAGATTCTTCCCCGTGGGTATCCCAATTGTTTTCCTAATATAATTTATAACTCTTTCTTGTGCTTCCTCTTTTAATCTTTTATTAAAACCTTTACTGCCTCCAGGGGAATGCCAATCAATGATGCCTTAAGAATGCAGATGGAGGTTCAGAAACGTCTGCATGAGCAGCTTGAGGTTTGTTACCTATCTTAAATTTTTACTAATTGTTGAAAGAGAACCCTATTTAGCCTACAACACTTTGTGCTAAAAGAGCAAACAGAAACAGTGATAGTACATACTAATCTGTGAACTGTAAATACTGCAAAAGTAATGGCTTAAGAATAGCATGCAATAATTTACTTCTTGTATGTCCCTAATGATAGCATACATACAGATAATTTCTCTTATGTTTAGAGTGCATACCACATACCAAAATGTTTTCACAAGTATCTAATTTCGCCTGTTGTATGGTTAAATTTGGATACACTACTTCAGCCATCCTTATGTGTCATTTCCTTTGATTTTTTGTTGATGAATGAAATTGGAACATGTGACGTGTATCTTGAAAAGAAATAACTGAATAAACATTCATATGCGATTGATGAGTGATTGGCCGAAATTTGACCTATTATGGAAAACTTCAGATGTTGCTTATCATTTTACCTCAATGGTTGAGATTTAATTTCGAACTATATTTTCTTTATTCACCAAAACTTTTGGTACGGTCCCTAAGTACATTAGGGATAAATAAAAGACATTGCAAAATTGTTTGACCCTTATATTTTACATAATTCTTTGAAAAATGCAATTATGTTTGTATATGTGAATCGTGCATCTTATGCTAGCTGAGTGGACTCGTCACAATTATCTATAACTTAGTCTTCGAATGAAGAAGAATTATGTAGCCTCAGGACTTGCACACACCGATTTTAAGATCAATGCTGCTTGTTAATTTTCATAGTACTGTGCTTCTACGAGTAAGCATTTCTGGATAATGATACCGCCTTTTATATTTTTCCAATTATATTTCAGGTTCAAAAGCAATTACAAATGAGAATTGAAGCACAGGGTAAATACTTACAAAAGATCATAGAGGAACAGCAGAAATTAGGTAATACTTTAACAACCTCCGAAACACTTCCTTCATCGCATGATAAGCAAACTCATCCACACTCGGAGGCTTCTGGATCTAGTGATGCCCTTGCAAGCACTTTGTCTCCTCGTAAAAAACAGAGAATCGATGATGGTTCCAAGGATGGCTTCACTGCTTCCCATGTAAGAAAGACTGAACAAAAGAATGAGTGCAATGTTGGTCAGTTGGATCCAAATTTGTATGATGATGCTGGGTTTGGATTTGATTTAGAGACAAACAAACATAAGGAGAGTGGACAGTAAGAACTAGGTTCCTTTTGTAGGTTATGTGTGTCTTCATTGTAATGTGTAGTGTATTTTTCTGGTAGAAAATACAAATCATGCTTTGTGTATATATATATTTCCATGCAATCCATTTGTACATATTAATGTAGATATAGATGCATTCTTCTCCTGTTGTGAGAGTCATAAAGAATGCACTCTCCACCCAACAGAAATGCTGTGTGATCATGGATGATGAATGTTGGGTGCAGGATACTTGTCAATGTTCAGGTTGCTATGGTCCAAGTCATGATCAAATAGCTGGAGATGACATTGTTTGATCCTTTTAGCCGACCTAATTATGGGAGATAGCACTTGGTTCTTATTGATGGAAATAGTAATGACAAGCTTCCCTTTATATAATTTTCTTCCAGGTTAATGTTCTTGGCATAGTTAGACTCGTGAATGAGATGCTATCAAACCTATATAATAATGATGAATTTGTTGAAGAGAAAAGTAACATGGCTAGAGAAGCTTTCATCTGTAAACTAAATACCCTTGTTTGTTGCAGAACTTGTCCTCACTATATTTGTACTAAAAACCATAGAAGAACAAATATAAAAGGATCTTATTTTCTTTTATTTATGTATTATAGCAATTGAAGTATATAATTTGGAAGTTTGCATGACTAATTAACTAATAATTTGGTTTCAAAATTTCTTATTGAAAGTTTGTCACCAAGTTTAACCATTATAGCTTTATATCACGCAAGGTTTTGTTTCTGGTTCTAAGTTTAGTAATAACAGAAGAAGAATGATCTTCACTCTTCAAATGACTTACAAGCTAGTATTACAAGATATGACCATATATTTTAAACATGGAAAGTCGTTATTGGGAATCAATGGCTTCACATTGAAGGCAAATCCATTGAGAACGATAAAAATATAGTTAGATCAGAATTGTTTTTCAAATGGCAAATTAGTTAGAATTGAGTTCATTATACACAATTGAGATTAGTAATGGTTCACAAATCTATAAAACATCAAGGCAAGGACTTCTGCACCCTATCAAATTTCTTGATGCATTCTAACAAAAGTCTGCGAAAATTATTTCCGTAATAGAAGTGGGGGAATGTGTACCGGAAAAAAAAAATCAGATTTGTTTTAATATGTTCCGGAAAAATGAATTCCGGAATGATAGGATGTAGGGATATGATGCAACAAGTAATAGCCAAACATCAAACATTTGAGATTCACATTGCAACGGAACAGTGATTTGGCAACTTATCAACATTACTCCGGTCCTATGAATTCCGAAGACCCCTCTAAGTATCGACTTGTATTTGTAAACTAAATTTTGAAAGATCTTTGCTTTTACAAAATTGAATTTAGTAACAAATAATTTTGAAGTAAACCGTTATCACATTAATTTCAAAAATCATCTTCCCCGACTTTGTTCAACAGGGTTCATAAATGCTAAAACTGACTTTGCTTTGGAGCATAAACTGATTTGCTTAAACACAATTGCTTAAAAAAATTTGGACGAAAAGACTACCTACGAGCATACGAGATATATGATCGGATCAATGGAATCGAGAG
>Ga0099823_1006273_pt1 | contig 11985 bp, 11 predicted proteins | sample CowpearedBW_FD_76831 | JGI IMG/M metagenome (GOLD analysis project Ga0099823, IMG submission 76831) | Root nodule microbial communities of legume samples collected from California, USA - Cow pea red BW | ecosystem: Host-associated > Plants > Roots > Nodule | place: USA: California | collected... | reverse complement strand
CTCGGTCTCGCGGCGGCGCTCCTTGTACTTGGAGACGCCGGCGGCTTCCTCGAGGAACATGCGCAGTTCCTCGGGCTTGGATTCGATGATCCGGCTGATCGTGCCCTGGCCGATGATGGCGTACGCGCGCGGGCCCAGGCCGGTGCCCAGGAAGACGTCCTGCACGTCGCGCCGGCGCACCGGCTGGTTGTTGATGAAGTAGCTGGACGTGCCATCGCGCGTGAGCACGCGCTTGACGGCGATCTCGGTGAACTGGTTCCACTGGCCGCCGGCGCGCGCGCTGGTGTTGTCGAACACCAGTTCCACGCTCGAGCGGCTGGCCGGCTTGCGGTTGCCCGAGCCGTTGAAGATCACGTCCTGCATGGACTCGCCGCGCAGTTCGCTGGCCTTGCTTTCGCCCAGCACCCAGCGCACCGCGTCCATGATGTTGGACTTGCCGCAGCCGTTGGGTCCGACGACGCCCACCAGTTGCCCGGGCAGCTGGAAGTTCGTCGGATCGGCAAAGGACTTGAAGCCCGAGAGCTTGATCGAGTTCAGTCGCATCGAGACGTTCGAACCATGACCTGCCCGGAATGTGAGCCAAGTCTTTGATTTGATTGTGGAAACGCCCCTTGAAGGGGCGTCCGGTTCGCGGCGGATGATACCATCGCGCCCTTCGTCTTTTCCCCAGCCCCATGGCCAAGAATCCCTCCGCCAAGCCGGCCGCCAAGGCGGCCCCCAAGTCGGCCCTGAAGTCGGCAAAGTCCGCCACGGCCGCGCCCAAGATGCGCGAGATGCCGCCCAACCCGCCCAGCCGGCCCAGCAAGGAGATCCACGTCTTCCCCAACCCGGCCCCGGAGCGCGACTACGTCATCCAGTTCCAGATCCCCGAGTTCACCTGCCACTGCCCGCTGACGGGCCAGCCGGACTTCGCGCACTTCACGATCGACATGATCGCGGACCAGTACTGCGTCGAGCTCAAGAGCCTGAAGATGTACTTCTGGAGCTACCGCGACGAGGGCGCGTTCCACGAGAAGGTGACCAACACCATCCTCGAGGACATCGTGAAGGTCACGAATCCGCGCTTCATCCGCATCACGGCCAAGTGGTACGTGCGCGGCGGCATCTACACCAACGTCGTGGCCGAGCACCGCAAGAAGGGCTGGAAGCCGCTGCCGGCGGTGGACCTGCCGGCGCACGGCTTCGAGACCGGGCTGCTGCGCTGATCCGCGGCTTGCCGCCAGGACCGGATCCCGCCGGATGGCCCTCGCCTACGACAGCGCCACGCAGTTCGTCGCGGTGGCGCTCAAGCGCAGCCGCATCGACGGCTACGGCGTGTTCGCCGCCGAGGACATCCCCGCCGGCACGCGGCTCGGATTGCTGACCGGCGAATCAATCACCGTGGCCGAGGCCCGGCGCCGCGCGCAGGAAAGCCGCCGGCTGATGCTGGTGGAACTCTCGCCGGCGCGGGCGATCGACGCGAGCCGCTCGCAGGACGCGATGCGCTTCACCAACCACAGCTGCCGGCCCAACGCCCGCATCCAGGTCGAGGACGGCGAGGTCAGCTTCTTCGCGACCGAGGACCTGCGCCCCGGCGACGAGATCACCGTCGACTACGGCGTGACCCACCACGAGGGCCGCCTGCCTTGCCGCTGCGGCGCGCCCGGCTGCCGAGGCTCGCTCTGAGCGTCAACCCAGCGTTGTCCAGCCGAGTACGGCCGCCGCGAGGGCCCCGCCTATGATTCCGCGCATGAGCACGTCCCCCGCCTCGTCCCTGGCCGATCCCGCGGCCCCTCCCCCGGTCAACCCGCGATTGGCGCTCCTGAACCCCTACCCCTTCGAGCGCCTGCGCACCCTGACCCAGGGCATCGTCCCCAACCCCGATTACCGCCCCATCTCGCTGGGCATCGGCGAGCCCAAGCACCCGGCGCCCAAGCTGGTCGAGGACGCGCTGATGGCCAACCTGAAGGGCCTGTCCAGCTACCCCGCCACGGCCGGCGAGCCCAAGCTGCGCGAGGCCATCGCGGGCTGGCTGCAGCGCCGCTATGCGCTGAGCCTGGATCCGGCCACGCAGATCCTGCCGGTCAACGGTTCGCGGGAAGCGCTGTTCGCACTGGCGCAGGTCGTGATCGATCCGAGCCGCCCGGGCGCGACCGTCGTCTGCCCGAATCCGTTCTATCAAATCTACGAAGGCGCCGCGCTGCTGGCCGGCGCCACGCCCGCCTTCGCGAACTCCGACCCGGCCCGCAACTTCGCCGCCGACTGGTCGCAGATCGACGACGCCACCTGGGCCCGCACGCAACTGCTCTACGTCTGCTCGCCGGGCAATCCGACCGGCGCGGTGATGCCGCTGCCCGAGTGGAAGACGCTGTTCGAACTCAGCGACCGGCATGGCTTCGTGATCGCGTCGGACGAGTGCTACTCCGAGATCTATTTCCGCGATGGCCCCGACGCCGCGCCGCTGTCGGGCCTGCAGGCCGCGGTCCAGCTCGGCCGGCCGGACTTCCGCAACCTGATCGCGTTCACCAGCCTGTCCAAGCGCTCCAACGTGCCGGGCATGCGCTCGGGCTTCGTCGCCGGCGACGCCGCCTGGATCAAGCGCTTCCTGCTCTATCGCACTTACCACGGCTCGGCGATGAGCCCGCTGATCCAGGCCGCCAGCATCGCCGCCTGGAACGACGAAGCCCACGTGATCGAGAACCGCGCGCAGTACCGCGCCAAGTTCGCAGCCGTCACGCCGCTGCTGGCGCAGGTGCTGGACGTGGCCCTGCCCGACGCGGGTTTCTACCTGTGGGCGGCGGTGCCAGACGGTAACGATATTGGCTTCGCCCAGGGCTTGCTCGCTCAATACAATGTCGGCGTTCTGCCCGGCAGCCTGCTGGCCCGAGACGCCCACGGCCTCAACCCGGGCGCCGGCCGCATCCGCCTGGCGCTGGTGGCCGGACAGGCCGAATGCCTGGAAGCCGCCCACCGCATCGTCTCCTTCGCGAAGCAACTCAAGACCTCCGCCTGATCCGTCCCGCCGCGCGGCACCGCGCGTGCCGCCGGACGTGTCCCACCGACCCGAATCGATCGAATCCTCGAGATCCCCACCATGACGCAAGACCTGCAATCCATCATCGACCTGGCCTGGGAAGGCCGCGCCAACCTGACCTCGGCCAACAGCCCGGAAGTGCGCGCCGCCGTGGACGAGGTCCTGGCCCGCCTGGACGCCGGCACGCTGCGCGTGGCCGAGCGCAAGACCGTCGGCGAATGGACGGTGCATCAATGGGTCAAGAAGGCCGTGCTGCTGTCGTTCCGCTTGAACGACAACCGCCAGATGGGCGCTGGCGACATGACTTTCTTCGACAAGGTCCCGACCAAGTTCGGCGGCATGAGCGACGAGGCGCTGCGCGCCACCGGCGTGCGCGTGGTGCCGCCGGCCGTGGCCCGCCGTGGCAGCTTCATGGCCAGGAACGTGGTGCTGATGCCGTCCTACGTCAACATCGGCGCCTACGTCGACGAAGGCACGATGGTCGACACCTGGGCCACCGTCGGTTCCTGCGCCCAGATCGGCAAGAACGTCCACCTGTCCGGCGGCGTCGGCATCGGCGGCGTGCTGGAGCCGCTGCAGGCCAACCCGACCATCATCGAGGACAACTGCTTCATCGGCGCCCGCTCCGAGATCGTCGAGGGCGTGATCGTCGAGGAGAACTCGGTGATCTCGATGGGCGTGTACATCGGCCAGAGCACCCCGATCTACGACCGCGAGACCGACACCGTCTCCTATGGCCGCGTGCCGGCCGGCTCGGTGGTCATCAGCGGCAGCCTGCCCAAGAACGACAAGTACAGCCTGTACGCCGCGATCATCGTGAAGAAGGTCGACGCCGGCACGCGCGCCAAGACCAGCATCAACGAACTGCTGCGCGCCTGAATCGGCCCCCCTACCGGCTTCGCCGGCCCCCCTCAAGAGGGGGCGAGCCCGTGAGCCCGTGAGCCCGGCAAAGCCGGCCTCAGGGCTCCGCTTGGTACAACGAACTATCCGCTTTGGAAGGGACGGAGATGAGCACTGGAAACATGGAGCGCATCCTGCGCCTGATGGCCGAGAAAGGCGCGTCCGACACCTATCTGTCGGCCAACATGCCGGTGCTGATCCGGATCAACGGGCAGATGCTGCAGCTGTCGGACCAGCTGCTGACGCCAGCCCAGCCGCGGGCGCTGATCTCCGAGGTCCTCGACCCGCAGCACCTGGCCGAGCTCGACGCCAACGGCGAGCTCAACATGGCGGTCTCGATTCCCAAGGTCGGCAGCTTCCGGCTCTCGGGCTTCCGCCAGCGCGGCTCGATCGCGGCGGTGTTCCGCCACATCCCGCACGTCATCCCGACGCTGGACAGCCTGTCCCTGCCGCCCATCCTGGGCAAGCTGATCACCGAGAAGCGCGGCCTGATCCTGATGGTCGGCGCCACCGGCACCGGCAAGAGCACCACGCTCGCGTCGATGCTGGAGCACCGCAACCAGACGATGACCGGTCACATCCTCACGATCGAGGATCCGATCGAGTACCTGTTCACCAACAAGCGCTCGCTGGTCAACCAGCGCGAGGTCGGCCGCGACACCGCCTCGCTGAACACCGCGCTGAAGAACGCGCTGCGCCAGGCGCCGGACTGCATCCTGATCGGTGAGATCCGCGATCGCGAGACGATGACCGCCGCGATCTCGTACGCGCTGTCGGGCCACCTGGTGGTCGCCACGCTGCACGGCAACAACAGCTACCACGCGCTCAACCGGATCATGTCCTTCTACACGCCGGAGTCGCGCCCGGCGATGCTGAACGACCTGGGCGCGGGCCTGAAGGCGGTGATCTCGCAGCGCCTGGTGCGCGCCGCCGCGGGCGGCCGCGTGCCGGTCACCGAGATCCTGCTCAACACCAAGCTGATCGCCGAGCTGATCGAGCAAGGCGACTTCGCCGGCGTGAAGGAGGCCATGGAGAAGTCGATCGCCGAAGGCTCGCAGAGCTTCGAGGAGCACTTCGCCAAGCTGATCACCGAGGGCACGATCACGCGCGAGGAAGGTCTGGCCTTCGCCGACTCGCCGACCAACCTGCTCTGGCGCCTGCAGAACGACGGTCCCGGCGTGAAGCCCGGCGGCCCCGGCGCGCCGAAGAAGGAAGAGCCCGCGGACGACACCGCCAACTTCACGTCGATCACGCTCGACGTGCAGCCGGGCTGACGGCCGCGTGATGGACGAGCGCACGCTCGCGCTGCTCGAGCAGCTGATCGCCCGCCCTTCGGTGACGCCCGACGACGCCGGCTGTCTGGAACTGATCGGGCAACGCCTGGCCGCCGCCGGCTTCGCGCTGGAGCGCATGGACAGCGGCCCCGACAGCTTCCGCGTGGCCAACCTGTGGGCCGTGCGCCGCGGCCGTGAGGCCGAAGGTCCGGTGCTGGTCTTCGCCGGCCACACCGATGTCGTCCCCACCGGCGATCTGGCCAAGTGGAGCAGCGACCCCTTCGTCCCCACGGTGCGCGACGGTCGCCTCTACGGGCGCGGCGCGGCGGACATGAAGACCTCGCTGGCGGCGATGGTCGTGGCGGCGGAGGACTTCGCCGCGGCGCATCCGGACCACCGCGGCAGCGTCGCCTTCCTGCTCACCAGCGACGAGGAAGGCCCGGCGCGCGATGGCACCGTCGTCTGCGTCGAGCGGCTGCGCGCGCGCGGCGAGCGGCTGGACTACTGCATCGTCGGCGAGCCGACCTCGGTCGAGCGCCTGGGCGACACGGTCAAGAACGGCCGCCGGGGTTCGCTGTCGGGCAAGCTGCGCGTCATCGGCATCCAGGGCCATGTCGCCTACCCGCAGCTGGCGCGCAACCCGGTCCATCAGGCCGCGCCGGCGCTGGCCGAGCTCGCGGTGACCGAGTGGGATGCCGGCAACGCCTACTTCCCCCCGACGACCTTCCAGATCTCCAACATCGCCGCCGGCACCGGCGTGGGCAACGTCATCCCGGGCGAGCTGGTGGTGGACTTCAACTTCCGCTTCTCGACCGAATCGACGCCCGACACGCTGCGCCAGCGCGTGCACGCGCTGCTCGATCGCCATGGCCTGGAGTACACGCTGGACTGGACGCTCTCGGGCGAGCCCTTCCTGACGCCGGTGGGCGCGCTGTCGGCCGCGATCGGCGCGGCCATCGCCAGCGAAACCGGCGTGACCACCGAACTCTCCACGACCGGCGGCACCTCGGATGGGCGATTCATCGCCAAGCTGTGCCCCCAGGTGGTGGAATTCGGACCGCTCAATGCGAGCATCCACAAGATCGATGAATACGTGCCGCTGGACCAGATCGCGCCGCTGACGCGCATCTACCGCCGCACGCTGGAGAATTTGCTGCTGTGACGCTGTTGGAACTGATCGAGGCCCAGGCCGCCCGCCTTTCAGAGGCGGGCGTTTCGTTTGGGCATGGCACCGCGAACGCCTTCGACGAAGCCGCCTGGCTGGCGCTGTGGGCGCTGGACCTTCCCCTGGACGCGCTGGACGAGCACGAGGCCGATGTCGTCGACGACGCCGGCCGCGCCAAGACCGAGGCGCTGGTGACCGAGCGCATCACGACGCGCAAGCCGGCCGCCTACCTCACGCGCGAGGCCTGGCTGCAGGGCGTGCCCTTCTACGTCGACGAGCGCGCGATCGTGCCGCGCAGCTTCATCGCCGAAGTGCTCGCGGACGCCACCATCGACGCCTGGCTGTCCGACCAGACGACCCGCGTGCTGGACCTGTGCACCGGCAACGGCAGCCTCGCGGTGCTGGCGGCGATGGCCTGGCCCGAGGTGTCCGTCGACGCGATCGACCTGAGCGCGGACGCGCTCGCGGTCGCGGCGATCAACGTCGAGCGTCACGGCCTCCAGGACCGGATCCGGCTGCTGCAGGGCGACGGTCTCGCGCCGGCGCAGGGCGCGTATGACCTGATCCTGTGCAATCCGCCTTACGTCAACAGCGCCTCGATGGCCGCCCTCCCCGACGAATATCGCGCCGAACCCGAGCTCGCGCTGGCCGGCGGCGATGACGGCATGGACTTCATCCGCCGCCTGCTGGCCGACGCGCCCGCGCGGATGAGCGCGCAGGCGGTGCTGGTTCTGGAGATCGGCAACGAGCGCGCGTTCTTCGAGGCTGCCTTCCCGCAGCTCGAAGCCGCCTGGCTCGAGACCTCGGCCGGCGAGGACCAGGTGCTGCTGCTGACGCGCGAAGCGCTGACGGCGGCCGGCTTCGGCGCCACGGGAGCGTCCGCATGATCACCTTGCGCAACGTGGTGCTGCGGCGCGGCACCAAGATCGTCCTGGACGACGCGAGCGTCGTGCTGCAGCCTGGCGAGAAGGTCGGCCTGGTCGGCCGCAACGGCGCGGGCAAGTCCAGCCTGTTCGCGCTGCTGACGGGCCGGCTGCACAGCGACAAGGGCGACGTCGAGATTCCGCGCCACTGGGCACTGGCCGAAGTCGCCCAGCACATGCCCGAGACCGACATGCCGGCCACCGAGTTCGTGCTCGAGGGCGACATCCGGCTGATGGCCGCGCGCCAGGCGCTGGCCGACGCCGAAGCGGCCGACGACGGCCACGCGATCGCCGATGCCTACGCGCAGCTGATGGACGCCGGCAGCCTCGATGCCTCGGCCCGCGCGCAGGCGCTGCTGATGGGCCTGGGCTTCAAGGGCACGCAGGTCGACGCGCCGGTGAACAGCTTCTCCGGCGGCTGGCGCATGCGGCTGCAACTGGCGCGCGCGCTGATGTGCCCGTCCGACCTGATGCTGCTGGACGAGCCCACCAACCACCTGGACCTGGACGCCCTGGTCTGGCTGGAAGCCTGGCTGCAGCGCTATGAAGGCACGCTGATCATCATCAGCCACGACCGCGAGTTCCTGGACGCGATCACGAAGGTGACGCTGCATCTCGACGAGACCAAGCTGCATCGCTACGGCGGCAACTACACCGCCTTCGAGGCCATGCGCGCCGAGCGCATGCTCCAGCAGCAGCAAGCCTTCGACAAGCAGCAGGAGCGCATGGCGCATCTGCAGAAGTTCATCGACCGCTTCAAGGCCAAGGCCTCCAAGGCCAAGCAGGCGCAGAGCCGCGTCAAGGCGCTGGAACGCATGGAGAAGCTGGCGCCGGTGCTGACCGCGTCGGACTTCAGCTTCGAGTTCCGCGAGCCGCTGAACCTTCCGAATCCGATGCTGATGTTCGACACCGTCTCGGTGGGCTACGACACGGACGAGGGCGAGAAGGTCATCGTGCGCGGCATCGACCGCTCCGTGCTGGCCGGCCAGCGCTTCGGCATCCTGGGGGCGAACGGCCAGGGCAAGTCGACCTTCGTGAAGACGGTGGCGCGCATGCAGCGCCCGATGAGCGGCACCATCACCGAGGGCAAGGGCCTGTCGATCGGCTATTTCGCGCAGCAGGAAATGGACGTGCTGCGGCCCGACGAGGGCCCGCTAATGCACATGATCCGGCTGGCCAAGGAGGTCAGCCCGAATGCGCGCGAGCAGGAGCTGCGCGACTTCCTGGGCCAGTTCCGCTTCGTCGGCGACATGGTGAACCAGGAGGTCGGCAGCCTGTCCGGCGGCGAGAAGGCGCGGCTGGTGCTGGCGATGCTGGTCTGGCAGCGCCCCAATCTGCTGCTGCTCGACGAACCGACCAACCATCTGGACCTGCAGACCCGCGAGGCGCTGTCGATGGCGCTCAACGAGTTCGAGGGCACGGTGATGCTGGTCAGCCACGACCGCGCGCTGCTGCGCGAGGTCTGCGACGAGTTCTGGCTGGTGGCCGACGGCAAGCTCGCCCCCTTCGACGGCGACCTGGACGACTATCAGCGCTGGTTGCTGGAGCAGTCCAAGGAGGCCGCGAAGCTGGCGAAGGAAGAGGCCAAGCAGGCGCTGCGCGAGGCGCGAGGCGGCAGCGCGCCGGCGCCCGTGGCCGTGACTCCGGAGCCCGCGCAAGCGCCCGCGGCGCCCGTCAAGCGCGAGGATCGCAAGCTCAGCGGCCAGGCGCGTCAGAAGCTCAATGAGCAGACGCGGCCGCTGCGCAAGGAGATGGAGCAGATCGACGCGAAGATGAAAGCCTGGGCGGAGGAACGCGCGGCGCTGGAAGCGCAGCTCTCCAGCCCCGGCCAGACGCCCGCTCAGATCGCGGACGCGGGCAAGCGGCTGAAAGCCATCGGCGATGAGATCGACGAAGCCGAGATGCGCTGGCTGGAGCTGAGCGAGCAGGTCGACGCGATCCAATCCGCCAGCTGAGCCCTTGCGCCCTGGCGCCCCCGGGGCCGATAGTTCGCGTCAACCGCGGACAAAGACCATTTCAATTGTACGCAATTGAATTGCTCGCTACAGTTCATCCCATGCCGACGACGAACTCCTCCAGCCCCGAAGACGCTGCCTCTGTCAGCGCCGCCGGCGGCCAGCCCTCGATGCCCGCCGGCACCGACTGGCTGAAGCTGGACGTTCAGCTTTGCTTCGCGCTGTATTCGACCTCGCTGGCGATGACCAAGCTCTACAAGCCGCTGCTGGCGCCGCTTGGCCTGACCTACCCTCAATATCTCGTGATGCTGGTGCTGTGGGAAACGGAGGGCCTGGGCGTCTCGGAACTCGGACAGCGGCTGAGCCTGGATTCCGGCACGCTGACGCCACTGCTGAAGCGGCTCGAGGCCAGCGCGCTGATCGAGCGCCAGCGCGCCCGCAGCGACGAGCGCCGCGTCGAGATCCACCTGACCGCCGCCGGCCGCGCGCTGCGCGATCAGGCGGTCGGCATCCCGGAGCACCTGGCCTGCGCCAGCGCCTGCGGTCCGGCCGAACTCGAATCACTGACACGCCGTCTGCAGGAGTTGCGGACCAATGTACTGACCCATCTCGCCGCCGACCCCGCCCCCGATGCCGCCGCCCTCGCGGCGGACTACGGCGGGGACGGCAATCCCTGACCCCACGGTTTTCCCCACCCTCTCACCACCAAGGAGCCCCACATGGCCATCGAGAAAGCCCTCTACACCGCCACCGCCACCGCCACCGGCGGCCGCCAAGGCACTGCCCAGTCGTCCGACGGCGCGCTGAAGGTCGAGCTGTCGACGCCCAAGGAACTCGGCGGCGCCGGCGGCAGCGGCACCAACCCGGAACAGCTGTTCGCCGCGGGCTACTCGGCCTGCTTCATCGGCGCGATGAAGGCCGTCTCGGCGCGCAACAAGGTCGCGCTGCCGGCTGAAGTCTCGATCACCAGCGAAGTCGGCATCGGCCCGCACGCCAACAAGCCGGGCGCCTTCGGCATCGCCGTGTCGATGAAGATCTCGGTGCCGGGCATGGATCGCGCGCAACTGGAGAAGCTGGTCGCCGAGGCCCACGAGGTCTGCCCATACTCCAACGCGACCCGCGGCAACGTCGACGTCACGCTGACGATCGTCTAAGCCTCGCGACCGCCCGGCTCACGCCGGGCTCGCCAAGAAAAAAGCGCCGGCATCCGCCGGCGCTTTGTCGTTGATGCGATGCCTCAGCGTTGCTGGAGCAGCGCGAGCATCAGTTCGACGCGCGCCGCCCAGGGCGACAGCGCCGCCGCGGGCTCGCCCTCCGCGCCGACGATGCGGCCTTGCGCGCACCGCGTCGTCCGCCACACCGGCACGCCGGCATGCTTGAGCGCCCGCACCGGCGCCTCGAGCGCCTGATTCACCGTGCCGTTGCCCGTGCACGCCAGCACCAGCCCCTGCAGACCGGCCGCCCGCCATGCCTCGAGCGAACGCGCGTCGGCACCCGCATGGCTGGCGAGCACCTCCACCCAGGGCCACTGAGCCCCATCTTCCGGCAGCAGCCCCGCGCCAAGCGCCTCGCCCGCCGGCCAATCGCGGAAGCGCCGCACGATGCCCTCCTCCACCACGGCCAGCGGCCCGGCATCGGGGCCCGCCTCGAAGGCGTCGAGCCGGTAACTGTGCGTCTTGCGCAGCTCAAGCCCGGACCAGACCTGACCCGCCACGACAGCGATGACGCCTCGCACGCCGTCGCTCTCGGCGACGGCGACGGCATCCAGCAGGTTCTGCGGCCCATCCGCCTGGATGGCGGTCGCCGGCCGCATCGCCGCGGTCAGGACGACGGGCTTCTCCGGCGCCAGCACGCGCTGCAGCAGATAGGCGGTCTCCTCCAGCGTGTCGGTGCCGTGCGTGATCACCACGCCGCGCACCTCCGGCCGGTCCAGATGCTCCCGCACCCGCTTCGCCAGCCGCGCCCACGTGGCGTGATCCATGTCCTTGCTGTCGAGCTGGGCCAGCTGTTCAGCCTCCAGCGACTTGGCCGCCAGCGCCGGGACCGCCTTCACCAGCGACGCCACCGACAGCGAACCCGCCTTGTAGCCGACGTTGTCCGTCGCGCTGCCCGAAGCCCCGGCGATCGTCCCGCCGGTGCCGATGATCACGAGGGTCTGCGCCGCACTTTGCAATTTGTCGTCTCCTGTATAAAAATCCAGATGCTGGATGAATTCTCAGCCAGTTTTCGAACCTCGATCGAGAACTCGACTCCTGGCCGCGAAATCCCGTCCCGTCCTCAATGGAATAAAGGCCAGTGCCCGTGGATACACCACCCAAACTCACCGCCCGCCAGCAACAGATCTTCGATCTGGTCCGCGACAGCATCGAGAGCACCGGCTCCCCGCCCACCCGCGCCGAAATCGCGCAACAACTGGGGTTCAAGTCCGCCAATGCCGCCGAGGAACACCTGCAGGCGCTCGCCCGCAAGGGCGTCATCGAACTGGTGGGCGGCACGGCGCGCGGAATCCGCCTGCCCTCGACGGCGCTTCGCCAGGTCAATCGCGCCCGCGAGCACAGCCAGTTCGCACTGCCACTGGCGAGCCTGGCGCAACTCACGCTGCCACTCGTGGGCCGGGTCGCCGCCGGCGCCCCCATCCTCGCCGAGGAACATGTGGAGCAGCACTATAGCGTCGACCCCTCGATGTTCTCGAAAGCGCCCGACTTCCTGCTACGCGTGAAAGGCATGAGCATGAAGGACATCGGCATCATGGACG
>Ga0099823_1006269_pt1 | contig 11989 bp, 6 predicted proteins | sample CowpearedBW_FD_76831 | JGI IMG/M metagenome (GOLD analysis project Ga0099823, IMG submission 76831) | Root nodule microbial communities of legume samples collected from California, USA - Cow pea red BW | ecosystem: Host-associated > Plants > Roots > Nodule | place: USA: California | collected... | reverse complement strand
AAAGCCAATACCTTTATTTCCAATTAAATATTAATTGGGATTGGAATTCCATTTACGTAACCAATAAAATAAATAATTGTTTATATATTAAAACCAAAATAAATTATTACTGTTTATTAAAAATTATCACTTTTTATTATAATTTAATTGGGATATATATCCAAAAACACGTAACAGGAGCTTGGCATAACAACAGTAGATTGGCATGTGAATACAACTCTAATCCCAATTGGAATGTGAAATGTGTTTCTGCATCATCATCAAGGCCTTCAATTTTCAATACCAAAACCTGTAAATATGTTTGGCCATGGTAAACCTTATCTTTGAGCCTGAAAAATTACTATTCCTTTTCTCCATACATAGCCTTAGCAAGAAATCCAAGATCAAAAGAGAAAGAAAAACACAAAATCAACTAGCGCTTTAATGAAACCATTTGTTGCGTGGCTCATGCACCCACTACCGCAACAAAACTTGTTCGAACAACAACGCGACCACGAAGCAATTGTAGCACCATTTTTCTGCATTTTGTCACTGTTCAAACACAAACCAATGAGTTTCCAGCCACAATGAACCAAGACGAATCACCACGTTGAGCCATCACAATGCCTCATCGGACCTGCAAGCAGACCCACACAGAAGCGGTATTAAAAAACCAACATCGCGACTACATCGTGACTCTCGCCGACGACAAACCAGCACCGCGAGGTTATCGCGAACCACATCTACCACCAATGCTACATATATACGGTTGCTGCATATATATTTTTACAATTGCTACAACATGCCATATTCTATTTCATTTTCTTTATCAGATTTTGTTGCTACCATAAAATAAAAATGACCAAATATTATTTAAAAAAGCATGTATAAAAACTAAAGAAAATGGTGTAGGGTTTTCTCTTAAAAATCTACAAAACCTAGACGAGGGTTTTAGGAGACATGTTGCGTGGAAGAGAAGAGGGTGAGATGAGGAATCCAAGAGTGAGACGCGTAGGGTTGGGATTAGGAAATGAAAGATGAAGGTTACTACTAGAGGTAGGGGATGCTAACCTTGCTTTTCTCTTTACGTTTGCAGCTATGCATTTGTTTGAAATTTTGTAATTGTAACATGAAGTTAGTATAGGATGTGGGTGTTTTCATTTTGTTGGGTTACAACATTAGGAATATGCAGTGTTAGGAATATGATTTGGTCTAGTAATTCAAAACAAGTTGGTTACATTGGGTGGTGTATGATATTCGATTCTTCTTAATTTTGGTGGAGTTGTAAGTCAATGCATGGAACTTGAGGTTGTTTTCCTATTGGTGTTTCTTTCTTTCATAATGCATGCAGATCCACACGTGAACCTAATTGGTTCTTTTACTTATTTTCTCTTTGATATGTGGGACACTTTTGGGACATTTATGATTTAGTGTTGAAGGTGCAGACCATGGTTAGGTTGGAAGAAAAGTAACACTTTTTGACTTTCTTGTGGGGCCGTTTTGTATTCTTGCAATTTCATTTTACACTTTTAATTGGTTGGTGATGTTAGGTTGTTTTACCAAGGGGCCCACGGTGCAACTACAATTAAAGCTTAGTGGTTTTTAGTCCAATATTCTCTTTCTTTCCCCTGACGCTATTGTGCCTAGTTTTCTTTTATCAGTTTGCATAGGTTTTGGTTATCCAATTGCATGCATTTGTTTTGTTACTATGGGATTTGGGTTTTAAATACATAAAGGTGTGTTTTAATTTGTTGGTTCAATATGTAACACTTTTAGAGTAATAAACTTCAAATCTTTGATGGGACACTTGTTTTTACGTTAGCAATTTTTTTGGTGCAGCCATATTTCATTTTCTTTCTCTCATTTTGAACCCCCAACTTAATGGCTTGACCTACTCTTTCTTCTTTTCACAAAAGCATATTAACTTGCAGTGGTGGGCAGCTACATTTTGCATGAAATCTCACTTGTTTTCCTTGAAGTTTGCTTGTATTTTTATGGTGGATATAGGTGTATGGTTTAGTATGGATATAGGTGGATATAGATGTATGTTTAAGGTACAGGTTTCACAGGGTTCTTTACTTTGTAGTAGCAATCAAAGTTAGGTGCCATGCGGGGACGTAACGTTGTTGTAGAGTGAAGCTTTAGGATAGCCTTTGCCTTCTTTCTGATTTTTTTTCTTTCTTCAATAATATACTAGAATCCTATCACATGCATGTGTTGTTTGAATGTTAACCACGTAAAGGCAAGGGTTGTAGTTCACTATTGATTGATAGAATCCATTTAATAGTTTGGTTTTCTCTTATGTAGTACACTTTTATTTTGATGGGACCTACCATAATATTTTTCTTCTTTGTAAGATTTTGGGTTGCAGTACTTGTTTAAGTGGTTGTTTTTGTTCCTTTTAATGTTGGTTTCTTGCTTCCACTATTCCACTTGTTTAATGTTTTGAATCTTGCCATGCTCATATTTATGTGTGGTGTTCTATGTGAGATGTTTAGGATGGTATTTCTCGTATAAGCCTAATGTTTTCGAGAAAACTTGTTTACGTATCAATGTTTAATTGATTGTTGGACATGATAGACCCACCTGTGATTTTAAGTCTTTTCTTAAAACTTTTTGGTGAACGCATGGCTGACTTTGGGGTTTATTGATTTTTTTGAGATATCTACCTTGCATGGGGCATCTATTATTTTGCTTGGTTATATGTTGTATTTCAATTGTATGGTTATAGAATTAGAATTATTGCAAGATGTTTAGTTGGTTGTTCTTTCGTTGAGTTTGGAAATCACTCGTTGAATTCATTGTATAAATGTATTATTTGATAAGTTGATGGGTTTATATTATGGAACTTTATTTCCCATGCATGATATGGTGTTGAGTACTTTGTTGGCAATATGAAATTCTCATGTGTTGAGTGTAGGGAGTGTTTTGCCTTGCTTGAAAGCTTTTGTTGGAATGAAGTGTTGTGTGAGGTTTTCCATATCAAGGAACCCAGTGAAGACTTTTTTGCCTGTGTGGAGTAGTGGAAAGAGGTCATCTTCGCCTGTGTGAAGCAGTGGTAGAGGCTTGGTTCGAGTGTTGTACCCTCTCACTTGTCTAAAGCAGTTGGAATGGGAAAGATGTTTCACCTTATTTCGGCTTGTTGCGAGTATAGTGCCCGATGTGTGATGCATCAACGTTTTTACTCATAATTCCTTGACAAATAAGGGAGACAATCTGGCTGCGATAGTAGGACACATCGAACCATCTGTTCTAGGAAACTAGATGTTGTTGTGGGGTGAGAGGCCGCAAAAAACCAAAGCTTGATTATGATCACTATGTTTGGAGATTTTAGATGAATGTGATGCTATGTTTGGTTTGGTGTGATTGTTTGGATTTTGGTGTTTGTGTGTTCAAACCAAGGATTGATTGTGAACATAATGATTAACTGTACTTGAATGCGACGTTGAGTATCATTGGACATGTATTATTTATGAATTTCTTTTACTAATATAATTGTTTTTCGTTAGCTTACCCCTATTTGTTTGTTTGTGTGTTTGTTATATGCGTGATGATCATATAACGTGTGTGTTATAGGGAGCAGATGATATTGCAGATAATTTTCGCATGGAGTAGATTGATGAGAGGTTGGGATGAACTCAAGAGTTTTTATAATTTGTTTAGTTGTTTTAAATCAGATACTAAAGTATATGTAATTTTCTTTTGTTCGTATTTGTTATTTAAATTTTTTAAACAAATTGACATTTTTAATTGCCTAATTTAAATTAAATTATAAATTTTTTAATAGTACATTTTCAATAATAATCCCTTTTCGCTAAAGGCAACAATTTTCTAACTATTTGTGACATCCAAAAATTGGGGTGTTATAGTTGCAATCATCTTCTCAGCGAAACGAAGAATAACGCACACTCAAAAACGCAGATGATGCTTGTACAACACTCAAAAACCTAAATACCATCCCAAAAATATAACAGAAAATGCAACCCTAAGATCTGGTAGCACTCACATGCTTATGGTTTATGCAATACAAAAACAAACCCAACTACAAAGTCTCACGGGAAACTTGAAATATTAAACACCATGCATTCCACATCAGTAATGGTTATATATAGTAGAAACGAAACTACACAACACTCTTCATCTTTCAACAACACATGTTTTTCAAAGTTTCAAACATCAATCAATACACACATAAACAGAATACAAACAAAAAGAGAGAAAAACAAGGTGAACTTTCCTTACACATGCATGCTTTTCCCGTTTCATCCTTCAAACAAACAACAATAAGACAAGAGAAAAAAGCAAGGTTGGCAATATTCTCCACTTTAATTATATTTTTCTTAGTTGTTGTAATATTTTAAATCACAATTCAAAAGATAGAAGAAAAAAAATAAAAGATAGAAAAGTATAATGCAACATGAACGTTATATATGTGAAACTACTGCAACGTGCAAGATATATATTTGTATGATGCAGCACCTCAACAAACTATATATGTATATAGCTTACTGCACGTGACCACTTAAACATAAAGGAAGAGAGAGAAAAGATAAAGAGAAAAAAAATGATTTTAAAATCAACACCACTGAAACTCAGCCAACCAAGTATGAACCCCACACCTACACACATTGCACATAATTTCTACCATTAGGCTACATGCCATCACATGATATAACATGCATTATAAGTATTAAAACACTTATACTCCACAAACCATAATTACTTAAATTAGATAAATAACAACTTTAATCACTCATTTAACTAAATAAAATCATATAAATAAATAAAACAATAATTTAAATAATTATTCTATATTTCATAATTAAATAAATTACCATTCTTAATTACTTCCTACCATTGATTCCTATTTATCCTAAATTTTCTCGGATCTTACATATCCCTTCTATTATCACAAATTTGTAAAATGTATGAATTTAACTTTTAGCATCAAACCTGTTCAGAATACCAAAAAGAAATGGTATTAATAGTGAAAAACACAATAAAATAGGGACTCACCACACCCCCACTTCAGACTTTGTACTCCCGTGCAAACAACAAAGAACAACACTACAAGAAAACTACTTATTACCGATGGCCAGAATTCGTCAGTAACGACACCAATTTGTCGGTAATTATGTTTTACTGTCAGACTTTTGACGGCAAAAAATTCGTCAGTAAATGCATCATCGGTAAATTTTTATCGACGGTGGATCTAAGTCTGTTAGTAATTACCAACGAAGATATCTGTCGAACACACTATCAATTATTACCGATGGATATATCCTTCGATACATACTGATGGTCAAATCCGTCAAAAAATCCATTCGTGTAGGCACTACCACAACTGACGGATCTTTCCATCGGTAATTCGTCGGTAAGTGTATAAATTTTGTTTGGGTATATTTGTTTGTTTAACATTCCACAATATCTGCGTACAGAAAATCCCAAGACAGACAAATCCAGCATTCCAACATTCCAGCATTCCATTATATCAAATATTGTATCATTATTAAACTCCATCGTAATATATATCACATTACATACTAAATTGTTTATAAAACATTCAAAATAATATGTAGCATATCAATGTCTGTTAAGTAATACATAAGCATGATTGATACCAAGTAAGAATAATAATACACAAGTTTTTCCTGTACATGCTGAAAGTTTTTCTCAAGGATATGAAGAGCTAATAATCTTCATAATCAAGAGAAGATTCTTCATTTAAATTATCGTCCTCTTCATTATTTTGTTGTTGAGACTAGGGTTGAGGGATTTCAAAGTTCTATTTAGTAGGGTTTGGTTGTTGTGGTTGTGGTTGTGGCTACTAAAGGTGAGCTCGAGGATCAGGAGGGAGATATTGCAGGACTAATGATTGAAATGATTGAAACTCAGACCTTAATTGCTCATTTTCCTCCAGGCTTCGTGAAAATTGCTGCCTAATATAAGTGAGGTCCTCAGTATTAGAAGGGGAGGAAGTTGCTAGCTGGTTCAGGCTTTCATTTGAACCTCTATATTTTGAAACAAGTTGGCCAGCCCCATAAACAAGTTGGCTCAGGAAGTTCCTTTCGTTTTTCCTCCAATAGTCTCAAACCAACACCTTTCCTTATACTCTCGTCCTGTGTGGGATCAACAGAGGATTGCTCTTCTTTTCCATCAGCGCCACATGAGGAAACCTCAAATCTAACTTGAGAAAGCCTAGTCTGAAATTCTTCGTGTAAAAAAGAACAATTATAATTACGTGGTGGTATAAATATATATATATATATATATATATATATATATATCCTAAACACTAAAAGAAACTTACATTTGACTTCCTAGACCTCTCACCCACATACTCGCCAGTACCCTTCCATATTTGTGTCTGCTAAAAGACTTCATCAAGAAACACATGTCGTCCCAACTCACGTGCCTGCAACAAAATATTTTATAATATTAATTTTGATTTGATGACTAACTTTAAAAATGTAGTTCAAATGGAAGATATTAGAAATAATTCATGTGTATACCATACGAAGTGCATGCTGCAATACATTTGCTATGATAGCTTGGAGAATTCCAATGTTCTAGAAGTCTGGTCTACACATAATTAGGAATCCATTATGGCCTTTCTTTAGCCATTCTAGCATCTCTAAACAGCTCAGATAGACGATGAGAAGCTCAGTTGTTGAAATTTCTCTTAATTTCATTTTCATACTCTACGGCCATTAAACTTTCCTCTACAACAACACAATTAAAACATTTAAAACAATATAAGTATATGAAGTAGGGAATAATAGATCCTTGAAATGTTTAGAACATTTAAAACATTTAGAACATGTTACCTTGAAACATTGCCAGAAATGATCCTTGTCTTTTTCAAGTATTGCTTCACATGATGGCCAAGGATTAAGAAATTGTTGCTTGATTGTCTTTGTGATAGCCTGTGAAGCAACTTTAAATGGAACAAACTTAAAAGTCATGGAAAATTGTCAAAAGATGAAAGAAGTTATATAATATAAACAATTAGAATAACTGAATGGAATTATTACCTTCGACCGACAGGTTCAATCATCGCTCAGTAATCATACGGATTTTATGCAATACATTTGAATATTTTCAATAGAAAAAATATTTTTTTTAATCAAATCAGTTTGAATTATAAAAAATAAAATAGAGTTAGCTCCCATTACACAAAAACATAACCCAAAAACTTAGAGATCATATTAAAATGATCAATAAAACACACTTTATCATTCTATTATTCATTTTGCAACCATTGTTTTTTCACATAATCAAATAACAATAAGGAAAAAGGTTAGCTCCCTGGTCAATACTACGCTACTCGATTCAAAATTATGGCTCCTTCTTCACTGTTAGGAAGCTACACCTCCCAATCGTATGATTATATGTCTAGACCGAAAATTATATCTTTTCTCCAATAAATGGTTGCCATTGCATACACATCAAACTCTCTTTCTTTTTTTCTAAACAAACTATTTTTTTTTTAAAGAGCCTAATAAGCTACTAATCTAAACCCTAATATCTTTAAAAAAATGACAAACATTTTACCAGGTTTATAATATTAATAACACCTATTCACTTACATAAGAATTGAATTCAAGGTCCACTTTTCTAAAAGCTCTAATAAACTAAGCTACAACATATCGTTATCATATCATGTACAAAAAATTACTTTAAATATATAATGTCATCCCATTAATCTATTTTATCAAAAATTATTTTCATGGGTCTTACAACTTCCACCACCAAGCACACATCGTGTCTTCTTCCTTGTGTGTTCTTCTCCCTCGAGCCAACCACTACACTGCACATTCAGCACTACTCTTGCACGTCTTTTTTCGCGCATCACGTCTACCATTCTGATTTAATTTTTTAAAACTTTTAATGCTTTTTATGCCTCTTTTGCCTCCAAAACCGAGGCAATAATGGATGGGTATGCCTTAGTTCAAAATTGAGGTAGAAAGGTCAACCTTTTTTAATTTGGTTGGATAGGCCTTAGGTCTGCAATGAAGAAAAAAAACCAAAATAATTATGGTCGAAACCCTCTCCTGGACTGGTGATGTATTGAATATCTATTATTTGTGAAAAATGTCAAGCTTTAATGAGCATTAAAGTCTCTTTTTTTGGAACTTGTACAACTTGGAAATTTATTTATAGGTTTAGAATTTAATTAGAAATCAAATGGTATAGAAAAAAATAAAAGAAATAAATTGAGTCGCTAGAGACATGTGACAACAAAATGGCTAAAATAGTAAATTAGTAATATCAAATGACTAAAAAATCAACATAAGACATTTTTCAGCAAAATAAACATCGGTAAGAATGCAAAATACCTAGTATCTTCTTTTCATATATTATAATTAAAACTCAGGAGGATAAGATCATTGTCCTTGAGTAGGATGTGATTGTTGTGCTTGAGCATCTTAGAAGTAATGATCAATAAGCACCTCATAAATGAGGTCACAATGGCTACATGCACTAGTGCATGTTTGACTTTCTAACTCAGGCTTTATGCCTCTTTCAAAGCGAAAATGAGGCATATAAATATTGGGTAAAAATTTTGAAATTTACGCAACCTTTTATGCCTTGGTTACCTTTACACCCTAGGCAAAAACCACCATTCTGCCTCGGTTCCTACACACTTCCTACTATTTTCAATTCTTAAATTTGAACGAAAAGAGTTTTGCCTTGGTTACGGAGCACCCGAGGCATACACGGGATATCAACTTCGGTTTTGTGTGAACCCGAGATAGATAAATTTGTGTAGTCAAAAACATTTTCTTTTCAATTATTTTCTAAACTCTATGGCCTCGGTTGTCCTATAACCGAGGCAAAATAGGGTGTTATGCCTTAATTATGTGTTAATCGAGGTAAAAGATGATTTTATGCCTCAGTTTTGAATTCAACTTAGGTAGAAGGGTTAGATTAAAAAAACACTAAATAAGAAACATATTGCACATCATCTTCTTCCCTACGTGCGAATGGTTTCTTCTTCTCCATTTTCTCTACACTTCATCTTCGTCTTCCTCCACACAACATATGTTGCTTCTTCTTCCTTGTGTCTTCTTCTTCCTCGAGCCAGCCACTACATTGCGTATTTGCCACTACTTTTGCACGTCTTCTGCCTCACATCACGTCCGCCATTGCACGTCTTCTTCCTCGCATCATTTATGCCACTCGACACTTGCACTTTGTGTCGTCGTTGTTGTTATTGTGGCATTACGGTATAGTCGCCACTACATTCGAAGACCAACATTATTGTGTTGACGCTGGTGAGAGGGAGGGATGCTATTGTAGTTGTGCCACCGTCGCCGGTATAGTTGATGTTGGTTGCCTTGACTGGATATGCCTCGGGTCTTCAAAACCCCTTCCTACACTAGTGATGTATTGAATATCTATTATGAGTGAAAACTATCGAGCTTTAATGAGCATTAAAGTCTTTTTTTGGGCAGAACTTGTATAAGTTGTAAAATTATTTATAGCTTTGGAATTTAATTAGAAATCATAAAAGAATATAAATGGTATTGAAAAAAAAATAAAAGAATAAATTGACTCGCTAGGAACAAGTGACAACAAAATGAGTAAAACATTAAATTAGTAATATCAAATGACTGAAATATCGACATGAGACATTTGTCAACAAAATAAACATTGGTAACAATGTAAAATTCCTGGTATCTTTTTTTCTTATATTATAATGGATAATAGAAGCTTAGGAGATATGATCGTTGTGCTTGAGCATCTTAGAAGTAATGATGAATAAGTATCTTATAAATGACATCACATTGGTTATATGTATTGAATATCTATTATTAGTGGAAATGGACGAGCTTTAATAACCATTAAAGTCTTTTTTTTTTGCGAACTTGGAAAATTGTTTATAGGTCTAGAGAGTAATTAGAAATCATAAAACAAGAAAACCAGTATAGAAAAAAAAAATAAAAAGAATAAATTGACTCGATAGGAACATGTGCCAACAAAATGGGTAAAAAAGTAATTTAATAGTATCAAATGACTAAAAAACCAAGATGAGACATTTTTCAACAAAATAAACATGCGTAAGAATGTAAAATCCCTAGTATCTTCTTTTCTTATATTATAATAGATAACAGAAGTGTAAGAGCTATGATCGTTGTGCTTGAGCATCTTAGGATTAATGATAAATAAGGATCTTATAAATGACATCACAATGGCTATATGTATTGAATATCTATTATGAGTGAAAATGATCGAGCTTTAATAAGCATTGAAGTCTTTCTTTTTTAACTTGCACAACTTGGAAAATTGTTTATAGGTTTAGAAAGTAATTAGAAATCATAAAATAATAAAAATGGTATTGAAAAAAAAAAGAATAAATTGACTTGCTAGGGACATTTGACAAGAAAATGGGTAAATAGTAAATTAATAATATCAAATGACTAAAAAACCAACATGAGATATTTGTCGGCAAAATAAGCATGGGTATAAGAATGTAAAATGCGTAGTACCTTCTTTTCTTATATAATAATAGACTAGTATCTTCTTTTTTATATTATAATACATAATAGATTTTAAATTCATGTCTACGCACAACTTTGTGTTTTATTGTGTGTGACGTTTCATTCAATTAAGTTTATTATTTAAATGGAACGTTACAAAATCGATTTAGAAAGTCAATGTCTTTAAAAATGTAAAAAGTAAATTTTGTAAAAATTAAAAAGATAGAGCATGTGGAAAAATATAGAGTAGACTCACTGAAAATAATTTTGTGTACCATATACTCACTAAAAATACAAATCTATGTATCGAGAAACTTATTTAATGTGTATTTCACCATGGTCATCCCCTACCGACACTTCATAGCCACTGAAAAGGCCACTTGAACGTTGACCTCTTCCTCCTTGCTCTTTCTTCTCCCCTCCATTGTGTTCACCCAAATGACCTCAAGAAAATCAATGCCTACAAGGACATTAAGTATGTCGAATCTAGCATGGTTTTTGGACTGGGCACTAGCTCAACCGTCATGTATGTCGAATATAGCGAGCTTTTCCTTCAGGAAAAACTCACCTCTAAGAAAAACCACAAACAGGCATTGCTTTAGCGGATCTAGGGTTTTTGGAGTGGAGGTGAAACCGTGTGTAATTGATGGTGTAAAGGTTTATTTTCAGATTTTCTACTGTATGTGTGGTTGGGTTATGATTTGGTTGGTGGCCAAAAGAAGGTTGAGGTTGCAAGAAGTAAGACAAGCAAGGTGAGAAGGGTTATTTTCTCACCACCTTCTACTTTCATGGTGTATGTGATAGGGGTTGTTTTGACCTTTGTGAGAAGGCATGAGTTGGTGAATGAAATAAAGTTTGGACCATCATCAATAGAGGTGAAGTTCTCTAAGCATGCATGGAAGAAAGGGTTTGTGAAGGGTGCAATTCCTCAACATCCATTGTCAATTTTGAACTTTGTGGTATCAAGAAATTGGGTTTATTTATGTAATAATTGATGTATTGGAATACATTAACATTGTAAACTTTTACATTGTTATTCAATTATGAATTGTGTGAAAATATTGATAACGAATTCGTTTTAATTTATATTTGTATATTTTTTGTCCAGAAATATTGATAACGATTTTGTATTATTGCTCGCTAGTTTCTTAGTTTTGTATCCTTGTTCTCCTTACCAACCCTTCTTTAACTGTATCTAGTAAAGATGACAAATAAACCCGCCCCACGGGTATTGCCCGAACTCGTCCCCGTTTTGACGGGGAATCCCCGCATTGATTGGGTATGGGTATGGGTATGGGGAATCCTTGACATTTTCAATTGGGTATGGGGATGGGTATAGGGATGTACATATCCCCGCCATAATACCTGTCCCGCCATAACTCTGTCCCCGTTCAAATTATTAAAATATTCACAATTAATTAAGTAATCATATATATATATATATATATATATATATACTTTCTAATTTTTTTTTTTTCTAATATTTATTTTGTCATGAAACTCATTCTCATCTCTAATATATTTTT